>R12__coassemble_545_pt1 | contig 14435 bp, 12 predicted proteins | sample R12__metabat2_high_PE_039 | metagenome-assembled genome bin R12 | reverse complement strand
ATTGTCATATTGGTAGGGTTTACACCCTACCCTGATTTATGTCACCCCTACGGGGGTCCTTGTAGCCAACATGTCTATCATTGCCATTTTCTTTGTGATTTTATCGGAGGTGATTGGATTACTGTTTCGCTTGTCGGCACGGTCTTTAGGAGAGTCAGCTCGCCACTAACCCGCGTCAACAAAAAAAGTGCCACCAAGGCTGCTATTGTTTTATAGGCAATAGCAACGCTTGGTGACACTATTTCGATATGCTCCTTAAAGGAGGATAATTCTGACGTTGTCTCGACTATAATGTCTGCTCCACTGTCCAGACGAAGGCACGTAGGCCGAGGAGCGGATTGTCAATATCGAGCTTGCGGAGACGCTGGAAGAGCGGCTCTATCTGGCTCTCGTCGCAGATGGTGAGGATAGCCTCATTCATTGCAGGCCATGCATGTGAGCCAAGATGTGGCTCGCCAGTCTTGCTACCGCAGCCTGCTACTCCTGGCAGAAGGGTATATCCACGGCAGAGCGATGACTTCAGAGCGTCCATGACGCCGTCATGATGTGCCTGGTCGTATGTTATGAATACTGTTTTCATTGCTTTCTTACTTTATCGTTGTTCTCTAAGGAATAAGGCCTAAACATTAAGTCATAAACCTTAATCCTTAAACCTTATTTCTTAAACCTTATTTCTTAAACCTTATTCCTTAAGTCATAAACCTTAAACCTTAAACCTCAAACCTTAAACCTTAAACCTTAAACCTTAAACCTTAAACCTTAAGCCTTAAACCTTAAGCCTTAAACCTTAAGCCTCAAACCTTAAACCTTAAGCCTTAATCCTTATTCCTTAAGTCATAAACCTTAAACCTTAAACCTTAAACCTCAAACCTTAAACCTTAAACCCCAAACCTTATTCCTTATGCTTAGAGCCCTTGGCCTTGTTGAGCTGTTCCTCGCTGGCATGCTCTGCCCAGTAGGTGTCGAGCATACGCTCCTCGCGGAGAGCCTTACGCTTGCGTTTTACACCGACAGCACCGAAGATGCAGAACATCGAAGGCACATAGATCAGCGTCATCACGGTAGAGACGAAGAGACCACCGATGATGGAGATACCCATAGGGCGCCACATCTCTGAGCCGACACCCTGGCTGAGGGCCATAGGCGTCATACCGAGGATGGTGGTGAGCGTTGTCATAAGAATAGGGCGTAGACGGCTGCGTGCTGCGGCCTTAGCGGCACGGAGGAGGCCATAGCCACGCTCGCGGAGCAGCTGTGTGTAGTCGATGAGCACGATACCGTTCTTCACCACGATACCGATAAGCATGATACCGCCGAGCATTGACATGATGTTGAGGTCGGTGCCGGTGAAGGCGAGTGCCAGTGCGATACCGCAGAAGGCGAATGGCACGGAGAACATGATGATGAACGGATATGTCAGCGACTCAAACTGTGCTGCCATCACGATGAAGACAAGGATGATGATCATCACGCCGAGAGTGCCGAGGTCACGGTTAGAGTCCTGCTGGTCCTCGTATGAACCGGCAACCTGGATGCTGCAGCCCTGTGGGATGGCCATGTTCTCGTAGATAGACTCACCGAGGGCGACACCATCAGAGAGCTTGTAGCCGTCGGCCATGACACCGCTGACGGTGACGTAGCGCTGGCGGTCCTTACGCTCAATCGTTGGAGGGATGGCGCTCTCCTCAACATCTGCGATATCCTTGATGCGGACATTCTGGCCACGGCTGTTAGGGATGACCATGTTCTCCATATCCTCTACAGAGATACGTGCCGTTGGCTCGAAGCGGACCTTGACGTCGTACTCCTCACCATCCTCACGGAAGTAAGTCATCTGTGAGCCGTTGATGATGTTGCGGACGTAGCCGGCAGCGGTGCTGAGGCCGAGACCCTGTGCTGCGAGCTTCTCACGGTCGAAGTTGACGACGAGCTCTGGCTGATAGTCTGAGCGTGAGATATATACCTGCGAGATCATCTCGTTCTCACGGAGCTTGCCTGCCAGTTCCTCTGCCAGGTCGCGTGTAGCGTCCATATCATAGCCGTAGATCTCAAACGTTGCCATGGACTGGCCGCCCATACTGCTCTGGCTGCCGCCGAGGTTCACCTGATACTTTGCTATCTCAGGGATGGCCTTGAGGTCGGCACGCATCTGGTCGCAGAGTGCTGCGAGGCCGATGTCACGCTTGTTAGACTTCACGAACATGATGTTGAACGATATGATGTGTGAGCCGTTGTCAGAGAGTGAAGCGAATGTGTTGTTGTCGCCGGCCTGTCCGCAAGTGAAGTTACAGCTCTCCAGCATGTCGCCGTAGCGCTCCTGCCACTTCTTCGTAAGACCGAGGGCGAGTTCCTCAGATACCTCTGTTCGCGTACCGATAGGCATCTGGATGGTGATGCCGACACGTCCTGAGTCGTTTGCCGGGAAGAAGTCGGACTTCACACCGATGAGCTTCACGAGGACGATGGTGATGGCAGCAAAGCCAAGACATCCGTAGATGACCGACTTGCGATGGCGCACAGCCCAGTCGATGCGACGCTCATACCAGGCGTCGAGACCGTCGAGAGCGTGGCTGATAGGAGTATAGAACTTCTTGAACCATCCGCTCTGCTTCTTCTTCAGCTTCAGCATGAGCGAGCAGAGCATTGGTGTGAACGTCAGGGCCGAGAGGGTAGAGACGGTCATGATGATACACATCATCCAGCCCAACTCCTTGAAGAGCACACCGGCCATACCCGTCACCATGGTCAGCGGGAAGAACACGGCAATCATCGTCAGTGTAGAGGCGACAACGGAGATGGCCACCTCCTGTGTGCCGTGGACTGCCGCCTGCTTCGGCGACGCTCCTCGTTCGATGTGCGTCGTGACATTCTCCAAGACCACGATGGCATCATCGACGACGTTACCGATGGCGATGGATAGACAGGCGAGGGATATCATGTTGAGCGATGAGCCCGTAGCGTAGAGATAGACGAACGACGCTATCAACGACATAGGGATTGTGACAACGATGATGACCGTTGCGCGCCAGCGTCCGAGGAAGATGAATACGACGAGAGCCACGAAGATCATGGCGTAGGCGATGGTCTCCTCGAGAGATCCTACGGTGTTCTTGATATTGTCGGATGTATTGACGATGATGCCGAGCTTGACATCTGACGGCAGTGACTTCTGCAGCTCCGGCAGCGACTTCATCACCTTGTCGGAGATGGCCACTGAGTTGGCACCCGACTGTTTCTGCACGACGATCATGGCGCCCTGCTTGCCGTTGGTGAAGGTGTGCTGTGAGCGCTCCTCGACGTTATCCTCTACACGGGCGACATCGCGCAGATAGACGTTGGCGCCGTTGTTGCTTGCCACGATGACATCGAGCATCTGCGACGGGTCGTCGAACTCGCCCTCGACACGCACGGTGTAGGTAAGGTTGCCCACATCCATCGTACCGTTGGTGATGTTCTGGTTCTCAGCGGCTATGGCTGAGCTGACCTGTGCCGGCGATACGTGGTAGGCCTCCATCTTGCGAGGGTCCATATAGACGTTGATCTCACGCTCCGGCGCACCGGAGATAGACACGGTGCCGACACCGTCGATACGTGCCAGCGGGTTGGCGACGCCATCATCAAGAATCTTGTACAATGCCTTCTGCGACTCGTCGGCCTGCACCGAGAGCAGCATGATAGGAATCATATCCGTAGAGAACTTGAACAGGATAGGCGTATTGGCATCGTCAGGAAGTGACGAGCTGACCATGTCGAGCTTATCACGCACGTTGTTGGTGAGGTCGTCGATGTCATAGCCATACTCAAACTGCAGGGTGATGACAGAGACGTTCTCACGTGAGTTGCTCGTGATATGCTTCAGATGCTCCACGGAGTTGAGTGTATTCTCCAGAGGACGCGTGACGTTGTTCTCGATATCATTGGCCGATGCACCGTTGTAGTACGTCAGCACCATGATAGTGTTTGTATCGATATCTGGCATCAAGTCGATAGGCAGCTTGATGAGCGAGAAGATACCGAACACGATGACCGCTGCGAAACACAAGCTGGTCATAATCGGTCGTTTGACCGCACCTTCGTATAATGTCATGTATTTGAGGCCCTCCTCCCCAGCCCTCCCCCGTGAGGGAGGGAGTAGTATGCTTTTCTACCAGGTAGAAGGGGTAGCATATATTATTATGTATAGTAGAACTAATCTCTCTCCCCCATGGGGGAGATGCCCGTAGGGCAGAAGGGGGCATTTACTTTACCACCTTGACTTTCTTGCCGTTGTTCAGACGAGCCTGTCCGGCCACGACAATCTGCTGGCCTTCGCTGACGCCTGAGAATATCTCGTAAGACTTGCCCATGTGCTTGCCGAGGTCAACCTTGTTGTATGATACGGTCTGAGACTGTGGGTTATAGACATATACGTAGCGGTCGCCGGCACCAATCTGCTTCACGAGAGCCTCATCAGGAATGAGGACATGCTCCTTACTGCCGAAGTTGAATGTTGCACGAGCGAACATTCCCGGGCGTACCTTCTGCGAAGGATTGCTGATGACAATCTCTACAGGGAAGGTGTGTGTCTGCGAGCTGATGTTCGGTGATACGATTCTCACGCGTCCGATGAACTTCTCGCCAGGGTAAGCGTCGAGCTCGATGTCCACCTTCTGGCCCACCTTGACATTCTTGTAGTACTGCTCAGAGACTTCTGCGTTGATCTTCACGATGCTTGTCTCCTCGATGGTGAGGATAGGTGTGCCGTTGTACATATCGCCGTTATCGTAGTTGCGGGCTGTGACGACGCCGCTGATAGGAGCGTAGAGCTGGGTGTTCTTTGCCATCTGGGCTATCTGTGTCTTCAGCACGTTGTACTGCGCCTGCTGACTTGTCAGGCTGACCTGTGCGTTGTCATACTCTGCCTTGCTGATGCCGCCCACCTTATAGAGCTCTGCAGCACGGTTGAATGTTGTCTTGGCATTGTCGAGTACAACCTTCTGATTGTCGAGCTGAAGCTTGAGCTGATCGAGACTTGCAGCATCGAGCTTTACCACTGCCTGGCCTTTGGCCACGCGGTCACCGACCTCCACGAGTATCTTCTCTATACGATAGGTCATGTTCGGCGAGATGTTGTTCTTGACATCGCTCTCCACGGTGGCAGAGTATGTCTCTGTCTGCGGGATGAGCTCGCTCTTGGCGGTAGCCACCTTCACCTCTGCCAGCTCTTCAGCAGCATCGGTGCTCTCTGCGTCTTTGTTCTTGTTGCCGCATGAAGCAAGCATCAGTGCTGCAGCGGCCATAATCATGTATTTGTTCATCTTTTATGTATGTGACTTGTGATATAATCCTAAATAATTGTTCTGTCGGCTTATTCGCGTCCGAGAGTGTAGTCGAGGTCGGCCTTGTTTGTCAGGTAGTCGTAGATGCCTTGGTGGTAAGTCAGCTCTGCCTGTACGAGTGCTGTCTCGCTCTGATTGAGCTCCAGGATAGTGCCGTGGCCTACTTCGTAGCGCTTGCTGCTGATGGTTACGGCCTTGTCTGCCTGCTTGACGGCCTCTCGGTCAGACTCGAGCTTGCTGATGGTTGACAGCATATTCTGGCGGTAGCTCTCTGCAGCCATGCTCAGCTGGCGTGCTGTGTTCTCTCGTGTATCGTCCATCTGCGCTATCTGTACGCGGTTAGACTTCAGCTTTGTCCAGTTGCTGGCGGTGAAGATAGGTATGCTGATGGCCAGCGAGAGTGTTGATGCCGGTGAGTAGTTGTATTTGAAGATGTTCCAGTTGTCGTTTGAGTAAGAGAGATACTGTCCCTGTAGCTGCAGTGCGACGGTAGGCATGAAGTTTGTCTTCAGTATCTTACGGGTGCGCTCAAGGAGAGACTTGTTCATGTCGAGCTGTCGGAGTGTTGAGTTGTTTGTCAGTTCTCCTACAGGTGTCTCAGCGTTGGCGAGCGTCAGCTGACTCTCGTATGCCTTGAGCGAATCCTTGATATTGATGTTGATATCGGTGTTGATGCCCATGAGAACCTTTAGCTGCAGCAAGGCGAGTGCCAGTCCTGTCTCAGCGCTTACGACGCTTGACTTCATGTTGCGCATCTGTACTTCGGCTGTGATCTTGTCGTACTCGCTGACTGATCCCACCTTATACTTGTTGTCAACGATATCGAAGTTATCCTTCGACACTTTGTAGCTGCGCTGCATGACGTCGCGGCTGTCCTGAGAGAGCAGTGCTGCGAAGTAAGCCTTTGTCACCTGGTTGATGAGGTCGAGGCGTGATGAGCGTGCTTTCTCCTGTGCGAGGAGGATATCTTGCTTCGTGAGCTTCATGTTCTGATAGACGGCAGGTGCGAAGATAGGCAGTGCCAGTGTGAGGCTGCCCGTCGCGGTAGTGGAGCCGTCCATGCCCATCTTGAATGTGCCCTGACTTGTCTTGATGGCAGCCACCTGGACGCTGTGGCTGAGTGCGAGGCTTGCGTCTAACGTTGGCAGAAGATTCTGCCATGCTTCTGTGTCTGCTATCTTCTTCAGCTCGATGTCCTTATCGGCTACCCGGATAGTAGGGTTTTCAGCGACGGCTATCTCAATGGCTTTCTCGAGAGTGAGGTCAAGCGTAGGCTGTTCTTCTGCCATGGCCCCCATCGGTAGGAGCATCATAGCTGAGAGCATGGCAGTGCCGGCCTTGAGCAGCGTCTTTCTTCGTGTTATTATTACCATATACTTTAAGTTTGATTATTGCCTATTGAACAAATCTTGTGTATGTGTTTGGAAAACTCGCTGCAAAGTTATAGTTTTCTTTTCGTATTACATTAATTATATATGCGATATTAACAGCTTTTAATATAGTTTATAGTATTTATTACAATAAAACCGATATAAATCAACGTTTGCATGATATCACACGATGGATAGCTGTGTCCACGAGAACCACTGCCACTACTCCATTGTGGCAAACGAAAGAGAACCGCCATCGATGGATAGCGGTTCTCGGGGAAGGATGAATTGAAAATTGATAGCTTATGGAGCTATTGTGCTATTTCTTCGCATTGCAACTATGTGTGCATCAAAGCAAATACAAAGACGCAAGGATGTGAAGCGATGCGAGTATTGCATCTAAAAAGCCAATGCACGGTAGATGTTAGATCTCCACCTTCGGTGCATTCTTTGCGTCAGCGTCAGCCTGGAATGGTGCCTTAACCTTGAATCCGAAGATTGAAGCGACGATATTTCCAGGGAAGCTACGTATTATCGGGTTGTACTCCTGTACGGCAGCGTTGTATGCCTTGCGGCTCTCGTTGATGCGGTTCTCAGTGCCTTCGAGCTGTGCCTGCAGCGTTGTGAATGCCTCGGCGGTCTTCAGCTCCGGGTAAGCCTCGCTGACGGCCATGAGTCGTGAGAGCGAACCAGAGAGCTGGCTCTGTGCCTCCTGGAACTTAGCCATTGTCTCCTCGTCGAGCGAGTCGGCGTTGATCTGTATGGCTGTAGCCTTTGCGCGTGCCTCGATGATATCCTTGATGGCCTCTGACTCCTTTGCCATACCGCCCTTAGCGACATTCACGAGGTTAGGTATAAGATCCATACGACGCTGGTATGCAGCCTCAACGTTAGCCCATGCGTTCTTGACATTCTCGTCCTCGCTTACCATACCATTGTACTTGCTCATCATCCACAGGCCGATAACGACCATGGCACCGATGAGAATCATTGTTGACTTAGATAATCCTTTCATTGTTTTGATGTTTTGTTAAGTTATTGATATTGTCGTAATTACATTTTTGTTGGTGAAGCCTTGTGTGCCCCCTTTTCCTCCCTTCGGTGAGGAGAAGGGGGCTTTTTTCTACCTGTACGATTGAAATTCCGCCTTATTATGGGATAAAGTGGAAAGTGGAGAGTGGAAAATGTAAAGTGGAAAGTTATGATTACCATGTCTTGTCAATAAGTGCATGGTAACCTTCAGAGTCGAGGAACGCATTAAGTGTTGGTAATCATAACTTTCCATTTTCCACTTTACACTTTCCATTTTCCACTTTTTTCCAATCGTACAGCTCCGCTTTTATTATTAGAATTTTCCTCCGGCACCACCTCCGGAGAAGTGTCCTCCGCCGAAAGTGCTGTGCATAGTAGGCCCTGATCCTCCTCCGAATCCACCTCGGAATCCGCCGCCACGGAAGCGTCTGCCTGACGCTGCGGCAAGTGCTATTGCGCCCCAGAGGAGCGGTCCTGTTCCGTCGAAGCCTCCGAGACGGTTTGCCTCCGAGCTTCCGAGCATTGTCCTTACCACACGGTGCTGGCATTCGCTGCAGCAGTAGTCGTCGAAGATCTGCACCTTCGTGCCTGTCTTCTCCACCTGCTCGCCGGCGGCATTGGTGGCGATGCCGAGTGGAATGCCTCCTGCAAACTCATCATACGCCATGAGGTTGCTGACGAGTCGGCTGAGCTCCGAGTCAGCCTTCATCTCGTCTGGCACCATCTCCGGCAGCACGATGTTTCGGCGTGTGCGGTGCCATCCTTGCTTGCCGCACTTCGGACACTTCTTGCTCTTGCGGTTGAGGTAGTAGCCGAGGCCACCAACGCCGGCAACAGGGGCAAGTAGCACGAGCAACGCTCCGCCGAGATCGCCATCGTCGTCGTCGTCGTCGAAGTCGTCAGGGTTAAGCTCTATCTCGCCGTTGCAGATGCCATCAATCATCATGGTGGCCTGCAGTACGGCCTCTCCCCACTGTCCCTGTTTCAGCAGCGGCACCATCGTCTTTCGGCCGATGATACTGCACTGAGCATCAGTGAGAAACTTCTCCATGCCGTCTCCCGTGAGAACGTAGTAGTCGCGTGATTCCTTTGCCACGACGATGACAAAGCCAAGGTTCTGCTTGCCGCCCACGCCGTATTTCCGGCCTACCTCGATTGCAAATTCATAGCCATCCTCTGGGTCTATCTGTTTGACGCAGATGACGAGTCCTTGCACGCCGTTGCGCTCACGTAGTGTCCATAGAATCTGGTTCAGCGAGTCCTCCTGAGCAGGCGATATGAGGCTGTCAGGGTTGCAGACTGCTGTGAAGTCGAGCGAGTCGGCATACTGAGTCTTCACCGGCAGGTTATCGACGGTGTATGCCTGACATGGCGCGAGGCACAGCGTCAGGCACAGAGTGATGAGTGATAAGAGTCGTTTCATATTGTGGGTTGTTATTTTCTTGATTATCAGTCGTTACTTGATGATGATGCGCCCCTGTGGCTTGGCATATCGCTCCGGCAGTTTTCCCTTTAGAGTCTGCTGCACATACTGTATGAGTGCGTCGTTGTATAGGCAGACGCTCTCCTTCAGGCGCTTGCAGCCACGCAGCTTATACTGGAATCCGCCGCCGGTGATGCAGTAGTCGGTCGTTGCCAATGTGTATTTTGCAGAAGGGCTGACGGCGGTGTATTCGCCTGTGAGTTTGTTCTGTATCTCGAGGTTCTGTATTCGCGGTGAGCCCTTCATGTCCATGGCGAAGCGTATGCCTGCCACCTGTGGGAAATCTCCGTTCTCCTCCGGTGCATACTTGCAGCATGTCTCAAGGAGATCCATCAGCTCAGCGCCCGTTACCTCAATGACATACAGATAGTTATCATACGGCAGCAGCGAGAGTACGTCTCCGTATGTGAGGTCGCCCGGGTCTAGCTCAGAGCGTATTCCACCTCCGTTTGTCATTGCGATGTCCGCCTCTGTGACAGCGAGGAAGGCGTCAGCCACGAGGTCGCCGGCATTTGTCTCGGCGAAGCGTACCTCCTGTCGTCCTTTGTCGTCGAGGATGCGCAGCTTGTAGTCGCTGTGGCAGATAGGTCGTTTTGTCTCCTTCTCCATGAGTGCCGTGATGCTGTCTGTGACAGCCTTCACGCGAGCGTTGACCGCCGTAACCGTCTTAGGGTCAATGAGCTGTGTCGAAACCTGTCCGCTGGGAGTGATGACGAGCTTGCCTATGTTCTGGAATTTCGTTCCTGTCTGAGTGACAGGCACGAGCTTTCCGTCGAGGTTCTTGACATATGCGTGTGGCACGATGCTGTGAGTGTGTCCGTCGAGCACGGCGTCGATGCCGCGGGTGGCGGCAACAAGTCCGTGAGAGTCGCAGTTGAGCTCATTCTTTGCCTCGCCGAGGTGAGATAGCACGATGACATAGTCGGCTCCTGCATGCCGTGCGTCGTCGGCAGCCTGCTGCACCTGCTGATATACGAGTCCGTCGCTGAGGTCATACTTCTGCTCTCCGTCGTCTTCGAAGAATGCGTATGCCTCGGTTGTGATTGTCGTCGGTGTCGTAGCGCCTACGAAAGCCACCTTCTTGTTGCCGAGCTGCTTAATAATATAAGGTACGTATATGTGTTCCTTTGTATTATATTCGCGCAGATTGACGCATGTGACTGGCAGCTTTGCGTAGTTGATGAGCTGGAACATGCGCGGCACCTTGTAGTCGAACTCATGGTTGCCGAGAGTCACGGCGGCATAGTCCATCTCCTTCATGATGTCCACGATATACTGTCCGGAGGAAATGGCACCTGCCGTGCCGCCCTGTAGGAAGTCTCCGCTGGATGTCACGGTGACCCATGCCGTATCGCTGATGGCATCTCTCAGTCCTGCCATCTTCTGGTAGCCGTCGATGCCGCAGTGTACGTCGTTGTCGTATAGCACGACGATGCTGCGCTCAGGCAGCGTCTGTGCCAGCTGCCGTGTCTTACAACCTGTGAGGGTGAGTGCCACGGCGGCGAGTGTCAGGAGTGCTGTTGTCAGTCGGTTGTTCATTGTCTAAAAGATAATACTTTGCCTATATTTTCACACCATTTGTCTTGATGTTAATTACCATTTGATTGAGATATTGGCTTTGGAGCTGCGATAACCCCTGTGAGCCACAGAGCCCCAAGGATTTATATTATGGTGCTGTTTATATGGCAACTATGTTGAGATGCTCTAATATTTGCTCGAACAAATCTTGCACATAGGCATCAGTGACGATGCCTTTTACTGCAGCGCCGTCTCTTATTATCCTAAGGCAGGCGTGCAGAGGGTTGTTGATATTGTCGGCGGTTATTGTGATATCGTTAGATATCTGGCGTAGTTCGCCTGTGATGCCTACAGCGAGTGCGTAGAGGCTTTGTCTCTTCATTAAGTTGCTGCCCCATTCTACCACCTCACTGTGCCCTGCTTTATCATATCTGATAAACGAGATATCGTTCTCTCCCTGGCGTAGGAAGATGAAGTTTGCTCTGAGCGTATGTGTGATAGGGTCAATATGTCTAGGTGAGAAGACGCATCGTGCCAATCGCTCGTCGTCTGTTATGTATAGTGATGGATGCATTATATCTTGCTGATAACTGTGCGGAGATACTGTATGGTCTGCTCGTTCCATGGCTCAAAGTTGTGATATTCTGTCTGTTTGCCATCGCTGCGTAGGAAGAATGATACCATGGTATCGCCAATCTCTCCCCTTAGCAGAGTCTTGCCGACTTTGTATCTGAACATCACAGCTCCGGCATTTGTCGGCAGCACTTCCATTGCCAATGGGTGTGAGCAGTATGCTCCGCAGAGCAGCTGTCTGCAATTGTCGATGGCTTGCTTGCTTGCGGGCTTTGCGCTATAGCCGTCCCAGTCTTCAGGTAGTGTGGCTATCTGCTGCATATTGTCCTCTATGTCGATCACAGGCTTTGTGTCAAGGTTTTGCATGAGGAACTGTGCATATAGCATCACCTGCTTTGCCACACGGTTGTCTATCATCACGCTTGTCATCTGAGGGGATGTAGCTGTGGCGTATGCTGCCGTTGGCTCATTGGCCATCTGCTGGTCGTCATGTATGTCGTATGGCTTATTTGATTCCATAGTGGCTGGTATGATATTTGAGCGCAAAGTTACGTATTTTTATTGATATCTGCAAATGTTTGCGGTAGAAATTTGTGGTGCAAGAAGAGTATGATGCTATAGAGAGAACATTCCAGGGCAGATCTCTACATGAGGTGCATGAAGAACAGGGCGGCGGCTATCCGTCGGTCAACGCCGGAGGCCTTGCCGACGACAGAGTTGCTCGCGTTGCGCACGGTGCCGTCGCTCTCGATCTTTCCGATGCGTGAGTTGTGCTCGTCGCGGACTGTGCCGTCGCTCTCCACCTTTCCAACGCGTGAGTTGCTGGCGTTGCGTATGGTGCCGTCGCTCTCTATCTTGCCTATGCGAGAGTTGCTTGAGTTGCGGATAGTGCCGTCGCGCTCCACCTTGCCAACGCGAGAGTTGCTGGCATTACGTATGGTTCCGTCGCTCTCCACCTTGCCGAGCATGGAGTTGCTCGAGCTGCGGAGTGTCTGTGCTGCGCATGGCATCAGCGCCAGGGTGAGCAGCAGTGTGATGAGTGATAGTATGCGTTTCATTGTCAATGTAGTGGCCCCCTCCTAACCTCCCCGAGGGGAGGAACTTTTAGTATGCCTTGGATTTTGGAGTGTTTGGGGCTGTGGTTTATTAATGTTTGTTGTACTGAAAGTGCTGAGTAGCGTTGCCGTTAGTATTGGATGACGTTGCCGTTAGCATTGAGTTATAGTGCCGTTAGCATTGGATGATGATGTAATTACTCAGTCTTTACCGTGTAATTACTCAGTCTTTACCGTGTAATTACTCAGTCTTTGCAATGTAATTACTGAGTCTTTACCGTATCAAGAGATGCTGCCGGGGCGATTGTTAGTAGCTGCTGAGGGTGTAATTAGTATTGACTGATGCTGTGGTCTGTTATCTTCAGCGTTGTGACAAAACTTCTCAAGCACTACGTTAGTAATCTTAAGTCCCTCCCCTCGGGGAGGTTAGGAGGGGGCTTTTCTTACTCTAATCCTCTATACTCCGGAGCGTCGAACGGCACCTCCTGACACTGGACGTACATCGATGGTGAGTTGCTGACCTTGAAGTATGGGCAGCCCTTCTGTCGCACCACCTCGCAGCCGCGCCAGTGAGAGTCGTAGCCTGTGCTGAAGACCTCAAGGTATAGCACATAGCCTTGCAGCGACTGCGAGCGCTCGTAGCCGTGGTTCTTCCGGCTGCGCACCGTCACCGTGTATGGCTTCTGCGGATTGAAGCCGTTCTGTGGGGTGGCACCCTTGAGGAATGTCGCTACGAGGTGCTCTTTGGCATAACTGTCGCCGTGGCGGTATATCTCCTTGATGCGGCTCTCTACGCTATAATAGTTTGACTCGACATTGCAGAGGCGTATGCACTCCTTGCCGAGCTTTGCGTCGCGACGCCACATTTCGAAAGCCATAAGTTGCAGCACGACAGCACCTTGCGGTGTCTGTCCGAGTGTCTCCTGTGCCATTTGGAACTCTTCCACCGTCTGTGGGAAATGTGAGAAAGTGACCGTTGCCTCCTGTCCCGGCTTATATTTCACGGGGTTGATATCCCCCTTCATAGTGAACTCCTGAGCGATGGCTGTGCCGACGAGACATGCTGCCAGCACGATGATTGTTAGGATGCGTTTCATCATTTCGTAGTTGTTTGATTTGTTTGCAAAGATACTAAATTCTCCTTTACCTTACTATATATAAGGCGCTGGAATGTTTATTGTTTAACGTGTTTTAACTATTTGGGCCCTCTTCGGTAACTACTCAGCCATATTACGTTGCAAGGTAGAACTGAAAGAAATTAACCAGAAAACATTCATGTCGCCTCTAATGTCAATGAATTTCTGAATAATTTCTTTCAGTTTACTATTTGAAGCGTCAATTGACAGACATAGCTGAGTAGTTGCTCTCTTCGGTATCGTTTCTGACGAATGATGGCGCCAAACCATATTTGTCCTTGTATGCACGGCGGAAGGCGGTGACATTGGGGAACCCCGACAGTCGCGCCACATTTGTGTACTGCATTGTGGGATTGTCGTACATAATGAGTTCGGAGCGTGCGAGGCGCACAGCGCGTAGGAATGATCGGAAGTCCATCCCCGTCTCATCGTTAATGAAGAGTGAGGTGTATGTCCGGTTCAAACAGAGATATTCGCCGAGCATCGCCATGGTGCAGCTCGGATTGTAGAACATATTGTCTTTGTCGGCAAGTAGTCGTCGGAACTTTGACCTCGTCAGTTGTCTGTCATAAGCTTTCATAATCGATAGTATTTTGTTTCGTCGGTGCAAAATTACGCATTTTCCGTCAAACGGACTTGTACAGGCTGCGCAAAGATTTGGACTTTTTGAGCAAAATGCAGCTTCTTGCCCGTTTTCTCCTATATTTATGACAAGACAAAAGGTAAAATGCAAATTGTCAATTTGCACGTTCCCGATAGATCATAAAACTACAAAAATAGCCCATTCCATCGAAGAAATGGGCTGTTTCTGTATTCTGCGAGGATGAAATAAGTATGTATAAATGCATCGATGTTCAGAAAAAGATATTACGTCAAACTCATAATCTGCCTATACTTTTGAGTCCGCTTGAAAGAGAGGCCCCCCAACCCCAAAGGGGAAGAACAAAGAG
>R12__coassemble_533_pt1 | contig 14599 bp, 11 predicted proteins | sample R12__metabat2_high_PE_039 | metagenome-assembled genome bin R12 | reverse complement strand
CTTTCGCAAACGTATGGTGTCAGCGCTGTTGCCTGTGTGATAGTTGATGTTGCGTATGATGTAATATGGATGTGGCTCCTCACTGGCACGGGCATTGGCCTTGTACGGCTCAAGGATGAGCGTGAGGCTGATGGCGTGCTGGTGCGAAACGGTGTCTGCCTCGAAGCGGACAAACTCCTTGTTGAACTTGTAGTAGCCGTTGTCCTGAAGATACTTGGTTATCATCACGCGTTCGGCGTTGAGGTCAGAGACGCTGAACTGCTTGCCGACAGCGAGATGTGAGCTTGTGAGGATAGAGCCTCGGAGGAGTGAGTCGATACGTGCATCGCGGATGTCGTAGTACAGGGCGCTGAGCTTGTATGGTTGATGTGGATGCAGCTTATAGGTCACCTCACATTGCGGGTTGCGCCTGGATGTGGTGTTGGGACGTACGGACACAGAAGAACTCACCTCTGCATTCAGGTATCCGTTGTTCTGAAGTGCGGAGGTGAGGTCACGACACGACATCACGGTCTTCAGCGAATCGTAGGCCAGATGCTTGCGTTTGCCATCCTGCAAGCCCGGCAGCTGATAGACGTGGTGGCGCATCTCCTTCGTGTCAACGTCCGGGTTGTCGGTTACGATGACAACCTTCTTCACCTCCCACTCTCCTTCAGCGAGCTGGCTGGATGGAGAGCAGGCGATGATCAAGAGACAAAGACTAACGAGAGAGAGAAGCTGTCTCGCGTATCTCATACTTTATTTTCTTTGTTGTCTGTGGTTTGTGGAAGTCGCCGTCGAGGATGAGAATCGTTGCCGATGTGCCATCAGGCACAGCATTGACAGCGGCATCAAGAGTCATGTAGTTGCCACGTCCACGGTCAGAGACGACATAATCGTAGTGGCGCACATACTTCTTCAGAGCAGGCACAGCCTCTGCGATGGCATCTGCAAGACGGTTTGCCACGACATGTGCACCATACTCGCTGTAGTGGGTGTTGTCCTTACGTCCGTCTGGGATGCTTGCCACCTCACCGGGCTTCAGCCACATGTGCAGACGTCGTGAGCCTTCTACGCCATGCTCGAGTTCTATCCAATGGGTGATGCGGTTGGCATCGACGAATGGTACGTTAAGCTTCTTTGCCACAAGATATGGCGCTGCGGTGTAGTCGCCGTCCTGTGTGAAGTGGGTAGGCACCAGATACTGCGTGTTGACCTGTTCCTCGCTGTACTTCACGTCGCGCAATGACTCGTCGTCTTTTGCCTGAGAGCTGTCGGCCGCTGGCTGAGCATTAGCAATGGCAAGGTTCTTGTCAAAGAAGAGGCGGCGCTCCACACAGTTGAAGAGCACGGGAATGGCGCCTTTGGCACGCGTCTCATTGACATAGCGTGTGAGGTTGGCGTCGAAGGAGTCGCCCGGCTTAGCGAAGCGTGGCTGCTTGCCCGGCTGATTGCGCTTCTCGTCGTTATGTCCGAACTGTATGAAGACATAGTCGCCAGGCATGAGCTGGTCGAGGATCTTCTGCCAGCGGCCTTCGTTGATGAACGATATCGACGAGCGACCATTCTGCGCATGGTTGTCAACGACGATGTCCTCAGAGAAACATCCCTGAAGCACCATGCCCCAGCCGCGCTCGGGCGAGCCCTTGGAGATATCCTTATTGGCCATCGTGGAATCGCCGACCATATAGATAGTGGTGTGGTGCTTGCTGGATGTCAGCATGAGAGACAGCATGCATGCCAGCACCATGCAACCTAAAGTTCTGAATGATTTCATTGTTTCTTCATTTCGTTTGGACTTATTTGATCTTCTGAATAAGCTCCTCTGGTGTGACAAGCTGCTGCTCACCGGTGACCATATTCTTCAGCGTGAGCTTGCCTTCAGCTATCTCGTTCTCACCGGCCAGGGCGACAAACGGTATCTGCTTGGCATTGGCATACGACATCTGCTTCTTCATCTTGACGGTGTCAGGGTATATCTCGGTGCGGATGCCTGCCTTGCGCGCAGCAGCAACGACAGGGAGACAGTAAGCTGTCTCCTTCTCACCGAAGTTGATGAAGAGCAGTTGTGTGGCATTGACAGCCTCCTTAGGATAGAGGTCGAGCTGGTTGAGGACGTCGTAGATGCGGTCGGCACCGAATGAGATGCCCACTCCCGAGAGTCCCGGCATGCCGAAGATGCCGGTAAGGTTGTCATAGCGTCCGCCACCGGTTATGGAGCCTATCTGCACGTCGAGAGCCTTCACCTCGAAGATGGCGCCAGTGTAGTAGTTCAGGCCACGGGCGAGAGTGAGGTCGAGTTGTATCTCATTGTTGAGCGAGCCTTTGAGCGCATCGAGGATGTAACGGCACTCCTCCACGCCTTTCTGCCCTGCCTCGCTTGCTGCGAGAGTGTCTGCTATGACGTTGAGTTTCTCGTCGTTAGTGCCTTCGAGCTTAATGATTGGCTGCAGCTTCTCTATCTGCTCGGAAGATAGTCCGTTCTCTGCGAGTTCGGCATTGACAGCATCAAGGCCAATCTTGTCGAGCTTGTCTATGGCAACGGTGATATCGACAATCTTGTCGGCAGCACCTATGACTTCTGCTATGCCCGTGAGAATCTTGCGGTTGTTGATCTTTATCTGCACGCGAACACCGAACTTCGTGAAGACGGTATCGATGATCTGCATGAGCTCTACCTCGTTGATGAGAGAGTCAGAACCAACGACATCGGCGTCACACTGGTAGAACTCACGGTAGCGGCCCTTCTGCGGACGATCGGCACGCCATACCGGCTGAATCTGATAACGCTTGAAAGGCAGCTGCAACTCGTCGCGGTGCTGTACGACGTAACGTGCGAATGGCACGGTGAGGTCGTAGCGAAGACCCTTTTCACAGAACTTTGCCGCGAGCTTCAGCGTTGACGTATTGGCAACCTCGTCGGCCGTCATGCCATGGAGGAAGTCACCGGAATTAAGGATTTTGAAGAGGAGTTTGTCGCCCTCCTCGCCGTATTTGCCCATCAACGTGGAGAGATTCTCCATGGCCGGTGTCTCTATCTGCTGGAAGCCATAGAGGGCGTACACCTCTTTGATGGTATTGAAGATATAGTTGCGCTTCGCCATCTCGACAGGGCCGAAATCACGAGTGCCTTTGGGAATTGAAGGTTTAGCCCCACCCTTCTTCCCCGAAGGGGAGGTATTTTTATTTGTATCTGACATTATTATTTTTAGTTTCTTTATATATAACTCTTATGTATTTAGATTGAATAACTCAACAAACAAATGCAATTAAAAGCTCCTCCCCTTTGGGGAGGTTGGGTGGGGCCTTTACCTTACAATTGTCTGCTCACGGTCAGGACCGATGGAGATGATGGTGATAGGAGTCTCGAGCTCTGCCTCAAGGAATGCGATATAATCCTTGAACTGCTGCGGGAACTCTGCCTCAGAGGTAAACTTCGTCATGTCTGTCTGCCAGCCCGGGAGCTCCTTATAGACAGGCTCTATGCCTTGCTCGATAGAGAACGGGAAGTCGCGTGTCTCCACACCGTTGACCTTGTAGGCGGTGCATGCCTTGATGGTTGGGAAGGTATCGAGGACGTCAGACTTCATCATGATGAGCTGTGTGACGCCATTGACCATGATACTGTAGCGCAACGCCACGAGATCTATCCATCCACAGCGACGCTCACGGCCTGTGACAGCGCCATACTCATGGCCTATGGCACGCATCTTTGCGCCTGTCTCGTCGAAGAGTTCTGTAGGGAACGGACCTGCTCCGACACGTGTGCAGTAAGCCTTCATGATGCCGAAGACCTCACCAATCTTGTTAGGGCCGACGCCGAGACCTGTGCAAGCGCCGGCGCAGATGGTGTTGCTGGATGTGACGAAAGGATAAGAGCCGAAGTCAACATCGAGCATGGTGCCCTGTGCGCCCTCTGCAAGCATCGACTTGCCAGACTTCAGGAGCTTGCCTATCTCGTGCTCAGAGTCAACGATATGGAACTCCTTGAGATACTCCACACCTTCCATCCAGACTTTCTCTGTCTCGGCAAGCTGAGCCTCATCATACTCAAAGTTCATTGACTTCAGCATCTGGATGTGGCGAGCCTTGTGGGCAGCGTACTTCTCCTCGAAGTTGTCAAGGATATCGCCTACACGCAGACCGTTACGCGATGTCTTATCAGTATAGGTAGGGCCGATGCCCTTGCCCGTTGTGCCCACCTTGTTCTTGCCCTTCAGCGCCTCGTTGGCAGCATCGAGAAGACGGTGTGTCGGCATGATGAGATGTGCCTTCTTGGAGATATGGAGACGCTCCTTCAGCGAGTGTCCGCTCTTCTCCAGGTCTTTTGCCTCGCCCATGAAGAGGTCAGGTGCAAGCACTACGCCGTTGCCGATGATATTCACCTTGCCACCCTGGAAGATGCCCGACGGTATAGAGCGCAGCACATACTTCTGTCCTTCAAACTCAAGGGTATGACCGGCGTTAGGGCCACCCTGGAAGCGTGCTACTACATCATACTTTGGTGTCAAGACATCGACAACCTTTCCTTTGCCTTCGTCGCCCCACTGGAGGCCAAGAAGTACATCAATCTTTCCTGTGTTCATTGTGTTATGTTATGTGTTTATTTATATTCTGATAATTTGCGGTGCAGGGTGTGCTGAGCTAATAAATCACAAAGAAAATATTATAAATGTTTATTGTGACGAATGCACATCATGAATCCAAACGCCTAATCATCTCTGAGCAGTAGGCATTCAAACAACTGCTGACGAGCACGTAAACGACCGTTGACTGGCACGTAAACGTCTGCTGACTGGCTACAAACCAGCGTGCCATCTATGAGCTTATCACTTTGCAGCCCGCACTATGCGTATGCCTAACTGAGAGGGGTGGCGCTGCATATAGTCATAAAGCAGCATGGGCTCATCAACGACTTTCTTATGTACCGACGAGGCATTGAGCATGTGCAAGCCGTCAGCATGCCATACGGCCATGCCGATATGCGATGTGTCGAGGCCCTTCTTGCTTGTCAGTATGACGATGATATCGCCATCGGAGATATAGCGTCGCAGGAGGCTGTTGTTCTGCTTCGTGCTTTTGAGAGCCGCTTTCGGTATGTATCGATACTGCCGCCCATCCATCATTTTCTCAAGACTCTTTATGCCCGGCAGCCATTCCGGGTGTGCCGATAGCATCTTGTAGCTCGAGACATGGGTGCTCATATAATCCACGGGATGCTCTTTGCCAAGACGTTGTATTGCGGTGAAAGGATGCTGCCCTGTCTTGCTGTCAGCATCTGTCGGCTCTATACGTGTGACGAGTCCTTGCTTCACGTTGTCCTCTATCCATACCGTAAAATAGTGCTGACGCTGGGCATAGCCTACCCTACCGTCAATATAGCGCACATCAATGAGATGTCGACAGTAGTCGTCGAAGGATGTCTCGCCTCGCTGGGCACACTCTTTCAGGGCGAGGACTGTCTCAATGAGAGTGGTGCAGTCGAGCTGCCGGAGATTCACGATGAGCGATTCCTCGTTGCCCTTATCCAGCGTCCCACCGACGTATGGTATGCCAATAAACTTCTTTGCGAAATAAAGCATCCAGTTGGTTGACTTCGGTTGGCGCTTGGCTTCCTTCAGCAATGTCACCACTTTCAGACTGTCTGCCTTCTCATAGACACGTTTCTGCGCATCTGCCGTAAAAGCAAAGGCGAAGAAGATGAGTATTATGGATATTAATCTATTCATAAGTAAATCATTCTTGTAAGGACGCGTAACTCATCATGTGACATTCAGTCATGCAGCATCGAGTATATGCCATGCACCTTTGGAACATCAGAACTCAAAGAACCGTCCAGGCTTTCGGTAGGCTTTCTTCTTGCCGAAATTGAATCCGACATATACGTACACCGTGCCGAAGAGGTTGTTTATGGAGTATGTATCCTTATGATACGTGTAGGAGTGTATCTGTCCGCTGGCTCCGGCAAAGATGCGGTCGTTGTTCCATACGATGCCCATTCGCCCTACTCCATCTATGCTGAACTTAGTGAATTTGAAGTTGTCGTAGAGACTACTGAATCTGAATGTCTCGCCCGATGTATGGTTGTAGCTTAGGCCTACCATGCCCGATACGCCGAGGAGCCAGTTGCGTGCAAAGACCCAGTTGTAGGAGTATCCGCCGAATAGTGAGTAGTTGACGTATCGCACCTCATTGAATCTCGTCGTCGTAGTGTCCGCCTCGTAAGCCGGTATGCGCTGATGCACCTCCTCATCGAGAGCCTCCCAGTCCATGTTCATCGTGTAGTGTCCGTATCCGAAGCCGAGAAGTCCTGAGCCTGCCGAGCGTTTCTGCCGTGTGCTCTGGTTATAAGCAGCGGGGTAGCTGTGCTTACGGTGATTGAAGATGTAGTAGGCATTCAAGCCCCAATACTTCACATTGAAGCCATCGAACTCCTTGTCCTTGAACCCCGATGTATCGTATGTCCCGCTGCTATCGAGCGTCAGCTGCCGTATCTTGAAGTCGTTGGTGTTGCGATAGAAGAAATCGGCACCTATGAGCGAGGTATACAGGCTGAAGTTGAACGACTTCTTTGTATTGCCGAGATAGAGGTTGTTGAGCTGCAGCGTATATCCGAGGAATATGAGCGAATAACCGACATACGGCCCGACAGTAACCTTTGTCTCTGGCGAGATGCTCATCTGCTCGCCGTTACCAGAGTTCAGCATGTATCGCTCATACATATTAGTCATCTGGCACATGGCCTGAAACTTATAGTGTTGTGGCTCGACATAGCTTGAGTCAATGGCTACAATCTCATCGAAGAGAGCCAGTGCGCCTTTGTAAATGCGCTTGAAGAAGCCCGTCTTCTCAACAATAGTTGTATCAGTAACGGCCAATGGCTCAACCGTCGTCTCTGCAGACGATGGTAGAGGAAAAGTACTGACAGCCATGATGATAGCCATCAATATCTTTTTCACGTTCATCATTGTCGTTATCCTTTTACTGTTGTTTGTTTAACTGTCAGAGCCCATTGAGAGAGCCAACTATATTTTCTTGAGAATGCGATCCATAACCCAGTTGACCGGTGTTGCCGAGATACTGGTGCAGTCGCATGTGTCCACGCCTTGCAGCGTACGCACGATTTTCTCTATCAGCGGCTGCTGCACATGCTCCGGATTAGGGATATCAAAGACCGTCTCTCCATCAGAGGTATGCAGCTCTATAGGGTCGTAGCTGAAGACGGAGAAGCATAGTGTGCCCCTTGTGCCGAGCACCGAGATGCGGTCTTCGATGTGTGACTCATGGCCCACGAAGCACCATGACCCTGAGCCCACGAGTCCATTCTCAAACTGGAAGCATCCGCTGACGGTATCCTCCGCCTCATACAGCCCTCCTCTGTTTGAGGCATAGCCACGGGCATGGGTGATGATGCCGAAGAGTTCCTGTATGAAGTCGAGCTGATGTGCTGCCATATCATAGAAGTATCCTCCTCCGGCGATGAGCGGCTTGACACGCCATGGCAGATTCTTCGCATCCAGATCCTCCGGTCGTGGTGGACAGGAATAGCGTATCTGCACATTCTGCACCACGCCGATGATGCCGCTGTTGATAATCTCCTTCACCTTCAGGAAGTAAGGCATATAGCGGCGATAGTAGGCCACGAAGCATGGCACGCCCGTCTCGCGAGCCACATGATTGATGCGTGCGCAGTCATCATAGCTTGCTGCGAGAGGTTTCTCGACATAGACAGGCTTGCCCGCCTTCATTGCCATGATGGCATAGATAGGATGGCTCGACGGTGGAGTAGCGATGTATATGGCATTGACCTCCGAGTCGTTGATGAGTTCAGAGGCATCTGTGTACCATCGTTTGATATTATGTCTTGATGCATAGCTGCGTGCCCGGTCGGCGGTACGGCTCATGACAGCGACGACCTCCGATCCTTCGATTAGCGAGAATGCCGGTCCGCTCTTTTTCTCCGTGACCTCACCGCAGCCAATGAATCCCCATTTTATCTGCTTCATTTATATTTCCATTTAGAGGTTCTAATCAATGCTCAGCGAATCTATCAGCTCATCGATACGCTTAATGCCGTCAATGGTGCAGATGCCGCGCAGGAAGAGCATGATGACCGACTTCAGTATCTCATCCGCCGGATAGTCCTTGTGCATGCGATGTGCTACCATTGCGTCAGACAGGAAGTTCTCCAGCTTACCCATTATCTCGAGGTTGACATCCTTTCGGAAGAATCCCTCCTCCTGTCCCCTGAAGAAGAACTCCCGCGATGAAGCGGCATGCTGCTCCCGCTGCCCTTCCATGAACTCCACTACTCGCGGATATGCCATGACCTCATCGAGCATAATGGGATTTGTCTGCCGTGTCTCCTGCAGATGCAGTCTGAAGAACTCCGTGAGGATATCCATGACATCGCTCTGCTCAGAGAGTTTCTTCTTCATCAGCTCACGCCGGGTGCTGGCCGCAGCCTTGAACGACTCTATGAGCAGATCCTCCTTGTTGGGATATATCTCATAGAGCGTGCGCTTGGAGATGCCGAGTGCATGTGCGATATCGTCCATCTTCACAGCCTTTATGCCTTTCTCGCGGAACATGTTGATAGCAACCGCGAGTACTCTTTCACGCAGTTCGTTGCGGTATTCTATTGGCGATTGTCTTCTTACCATTATATATATAATAAGGTGTAGGGTATGTTAGAGTTCAGAGATGAGATATTATCGGCCATGCCCCTGGCTATGGTCTCTTGCCGTGTGGTGGCGGAGGCAGTGGCATTTTCTGGTCAGGTCCAGGCTCGCCGTCTTCCTGTGGCTTGAGCTTTACAGTCTCAATGTTGGTCGCGGTGTCGGCCTTCTGTGTGCCGTTGTCCTGCTTCTCGTCACCATCCTTTATTGCATTGGCATCTTTGGCCTTCTGTGTAAGCTCATGCAGCATAGCAATATTCGTTATGGAGCAAATCTGCGATTTCTGCTGCCCGGTATCATTGGCGCTCTGCATAGGTGGGTGATGCACCATGAATAGTCCGCTGATGCTCTTTATGCCAGTCATGTTGTCATCAGCAATCTGAATGGAGTAGACTCCCGTCTGCATCACCATCTGGTTGCGAGTGATGATGCTGTCGTTCTTCAGGCGTATTGCTACGACCGCCGATACGCGGCGGTTGGCATCCTCATTGAGGAATAGCGCGGTAAATCGCAGCGTCACGCGCTCGCCTTTCTGCAGCAGCGAGTCGGTGTCCATCGACCATGTCTGCGTGGTGTATGGCGGTGCCGACATCAGCAGCATGTGGCGTTCGGCCTTCCAGATGTCTGTGGTATCTGCACTCTCGCCGACAGCAGCGCCCATCGATGACGCCTCATACTCCATGCGCTCCTTAAGGTCATCGTATATCTCTTCCAGCTCATCGGCATTGCGAGAGTAATATACGAGAGAGGAGTCCCATTCTGCCTGAGTGACGTCATGCTTCTTCAGCACCGAGAGGAAGAGTGCATACTGCCGTGCGCCCGGATTGTCATCGGCCATGCCCGACTCCATGCCTACGAAGTGTGCCTTATGGATATCATACAGCACATCCTCCATATCTCCGCTGCTAAGGACATAGGCTGGGCGTGACGACTCACATGCCATCATGCACAAGAGGCTCAAGGCCAATACTATATATGATAGAATCTTCACGCTTCTGTTATTTTTGTTCTATGCTCTCCGTGTCGTCCACGTTGTCAGCGTCATTCTCCTCGCCGTCAGTTTTCTCTTTGCCTCCATTGCCCATCATGCTCAGTTCCTTACGGCAGAAGAGGAGGAATGATATGACGGATGTGGTGATGGCCGCATCAGCGAAATTGAATATCGGCTGGAAGAATATGAATGGCTCGCCGCCATAGACGGGCACCCAGTCGGGATATGTCGTCACAATGAGCGGGAAGTAGAACATATCGACCACCTTGCCGGTAAGGAATCCCGAGTATCCCTGACCGAAAGGCACCATATACGACACATAATCCGGCGACGACTGTGTGAATATCAGGCCGTAGAACATGCAGTCTATGAGATTGCCTGCCGCCCCGGCGAGCACCATGGCGAGTATTATGACAAACACCCATCGTGCGCCTTTCATAATCTGTCGTCCGAGATACCAGCCTATGACGACTATTGCCACCATACGGAATATGCTGAGGGCATACTTCGGTATGAACGTCATGCCATAGGCCATGCCGTTGTTCTCAATGAAATAGATGTAGAACCACGACGCCACCTCACGACGTGAGTGCAGCGGCATCGTGGTCTTCACCTCTATCTTTATCCATTGGTCGATGACGAGTATGGCGATGACAATGAGGGCGGCGACGACTGCCTGCCACCGTTTCTTGTTACTATTCATCAGCTACGGCAGTATCAGTCGCGCCTGTTCTTGCGCGCATTCTTTGATTCAACACTCAGCGTTGCATGCGGCACGATGCGCAGGCGCTCCTTAGGGATGAGCTCGCCTGTCATGCGGTCGATGCCGTAGGTCTTGTTCTGTATGCGTATCAGAGCGGCCTTGAGGCCCTGGATGAACTTCTGCTGACGCTGCACGCCCTGGATGAGTTCCTCCTTTGACTGCGTAGCGAAGCCCTCCTCGAGCACTTTGTATGTCGGTGCGGTATCGCTGTCGTCGTTCTGATTAGACTTCTGCAGCTGCTCCATCATAGAGTTGTATATCTTTGTTGCGGCTGCAAGTTTCTCGTTGATGATGCCCTTGAATTCCTCAAGGTCTTCATCACTATAACGCTTTTTAATTTCCACTTTCTTTTATTTAGAATTACGAATTACTTGTAAAGTCAATCACGAATTCATTGCTTACCGTCGTTATGCCTTACGGACAAGAATCTTTGCAGAGAATTCTCCGAGCTCAGATTCCACGCCCTCAGCGGCATCGCCGAGTGTGAGGCTGTTGGCAAGCACCTGCTGTGCGATGTGCTCTCCGAACTTCTGGATGACGTCCTCCAGCTCAGGCTTCCGGTCGATGACAACGCTGATGCGGTCGGTGATCTCAAGGCCGGTGTCCTTGCGGAGTGCCTGTATGCGCTTGATGACAAGGCGTGAGAGGCCTTCGGCCTTCAGCTCTGGCGTGATCTCGATATCGAGGGCTACGGTGATGGTGCCTTCCTGTGCGATGGTCCATCCCGGGATGTCCTCAGAGATAATCTCTACGTCCTCGCGCTCTACTGTAACTTCCTGGCCGTCAGCCATGAGGGCGATGGTGCCGTTGCTGTCGAGCTGGTTGATCTGCTCCTGCGACATGGCCATGACAGCAGCGTTGACGCTCTTCATGAGCTTGCCGAACTTCTTGCCCATCGTGCGGAAATTGCACTTCACCTTCTTAACGAGCTGCATGCCCTCGCCGTCCTCGATGAACTGCAGTTCCTTGACGTTCGTCTCTGCGAGGATAACGCTGGCCATGCGCTCTATGCGAGCCTTCTGGTCGGCATTGGTGGCAGGGATGGAGATAGCCTGCAGAGCCTGGATGACCGGAATCTTCACTTTCTTACGCAGCGAGAGCACCATCGATGTCACCTGCATAGCCTGCTGCATGGCCTGCTCCAGCTCGGTGTCTATCATTGAGGCGTCAGCGACGGGGAACTCCGCGAGATGCACGCTCTCGGCATTGCTCTTGCCTGTCACGGCATTGAGGTCGAGGAAGAGCTGGTCGGCATAGAACGGTGCGATAGGTGCTATGAGGCGGGCCAGCGTGTCGAGGCATGTGCACAGCGTCTGATATGCCGACAGCTTGTCGGCGGTCATCTCGCCGCCCCAGAAGCGCTTCTTGTTCAGGCGGATATACCAGTTGGAGAGCTTGTCGATGACGAACGTCTGTATCATTCGGCCGGCAGGGGTGACGTCGTAGTCGTTGAGGTATGTGTCAACGTCGCGGACGAGAGTGTTCAGCTCTGAGAGCAGCCAGCGATCGAAGTCCGGACGCTCAGCGTATGGAATATCCTCCTCGCTGTAGTCGAAGCCGTCGACGTTGGCATAGAGCGTAAAGAACGAATAGGCCTGATAGAGCTTTATGAAGAACGACGATGTCACTTCCTTCACACCGTCAGGGTCAAACGACAGATTGTCCCATGGCGACGAGTTGGTGGTCATATACCAGCGGACAGCGTCGGTGCCATACTGCGCTATGCAGTCGAACGGGTTGATGACGTTGCCTAAGCGCTTAGACATCTTGATGCCGTTCTTATCGAGCACGAGACCGTTGGAGATGACATTCTTGAAGGCCACAGAGTCGAAGGCCATGGTGCCGATGGCATGCAGCGTGAAGAACCAGCCGCGTGTCTGATCGACGCCCTCGGCGATGAAGTCGGCAGGATATGCTGCCTTCTTGTCGATGACGTCAGCATTCTCAAACGGATAGTGTATCTGTGCGTAAGGCATAGCGCCGGAGTCAAACCACACATCGATGAGGTCGAGCTCGCGGGTGAGGACGTTGCCCTTGTCTGAGACAAGCTTGATATCGTCAACATAAGGGCGGTGGATGTCTATGCGGTCATAGTTCTCCTGGCTCATATCGCCCGGCACGAAGCCTTTGTCCTTCAGAGGGTTGCTTGCCATGACGCCGGCCTTGACAGACTTCTCTATCTCGTTGTACAGCTCTTCCAACGAACCGATGCAAATCTCCTCCTTGGTGTCGCGGTTACGCCAGATAGGCAGCGGTGTGCCCCAGTAGCGTGAGCGTGAGAGGTTCCAGTCGTTGAGGTTCTCGAGCCACTTGCCGAAGCGGCCCGTGCCGGTGGACTCCGGGTGCCAGTTGATGGTCTTGTTCAGCTCAAACATGCGGTCTTTCTTTGCCGTTGAGCGGATGAACCATGAGTCGAGAGGATAGTAGAGGACAGGCTTGTCGGTGCGCCAGCAATGCGGGTAGTTGTGCACGTGCTTCTCTATCTTAAAGGCGGTGCCCTCCTCTTTCATCTCAAGAGACATGATGATGTTCAGGTCCATATCCTTCTGGGCGGCCTTCTCGTCATACTTGCCATCCTTATTATATTTTGGGTCGTAGGCGTTCTTGACGTAGTCACCGCTGTGCTTCCAGTAGCTGTCGTTGACACAAAGCTCCACGAAGCGTGGGTCCATATCGTCCTTCACGAAATACTTGCCCTGGAAGTCAACCATAGGACGGGTGTCGCCGGCCTTGTCGATGACGAAGAGCGACGGGATGCCGGCATCCTTTGCCACCTTGGCATCGTCGGCACCGAAGGTCGGCGCGATATGCACGATGCCCGTACCGTCTTCCGTCGTGACGTAATCGCCTGGGATGACGCGGAAGGCCTCAGCCTCCTTGACGACAATCTCCGTTGTGCGCTGGCCGTCAACGGTGGTCTCAACGAGGTCGCAAGGTTTCACCCATGGCAGCAACTGCTGATAGCGGATGCCCACAAGGTCGGTGCCCAGGCAGCCCCCCTCCTGTCCCCCGAGGGGGATGAATGTCAGCTCCTCGCCTTCTGCCGGCTGGAAGTATGCGTTTAGACGGGATTCCGCGAGAATGTATATTGCTTCCTCGTTTGTGTAAGGATTGTTACCCTTTACTGCCACATACTTTATCTTTGGACCTACACAGAGGGCTGTGTTTGAAGGCAATGTCCATGGCGTTGTCGTCCACGCAAGGATATAGACAGGTAAGCCGTAAGAGAAAAGAGCATTCAAAATGCCATCCCCCTCAGTAGAGCCGGTAGGTGGCAATACGCGGAACTGCACCGTAGCCGTAGTGTCCTTAACGTCACGATAGCAGCCAGGTTGGTTGAGCTCGTGGCTCGACAGACCGGTACCGGCAGCGGGTGAGTATGGCTGGATGGTGTAACCCTTGTAGAGGAGGTTCTTCTCGTAGAGCTTCTTCAGCAGATACCACAGCGTCTCGATATACTTGTTGTCGTAGGTGATGTATGGATGCTCAAGGTCAACCCAATAGCCCATCTTGTCCGTCAGCTGCGTCCACTCGTCGGTGTACATCATGACGTTCTTGCGGCAGGCGTCATTATAGTCATCAACGCTGATCTTCTTGCCGATATCCTCCTTCGTGATGCCGAGGCTCTTCTCTACGGAGAGCTCTACTGGCAGGCCGTGGGTGTCCCAGCCGGCCTTACGCTTCACCTGGTAGCCCTTCATCGTCTTATAGCGCAGGAACGTGTCCTTGATGGTACGTCCCATGACGTGGTGGATGCCCGGATGACCGTTGGCAGACGGTGGACCCTCAAAGAATACAAACTGAGGGCAGCCTTCTTTCTCATCGATACTCTTGTGGAAGATGTCGTTCTTCTTCCACTGCTCAAGCACATCGGTATTCACCTGAGTGAGATTGAGCGTCTTGTGTTCTGCGAATTTCTTTGCCATTGTTATTTTTGTTGTTACGTTTTCTTATGATGGTCTATGTTTTACGCCACATCATCAACACCCGATGATAACGTCATAACATAATACGCTGCAAAATTACGACATTTTTTTGAATTACGCAAAAGATTATACCTTTTTTAAATAATATATAACATAAATCCATGATTATTTTGCATCGTCACTTTATACGCACACCATAAAAGCACCCTAACAATTAAGCCGCAACGCCCACATCACACCATCACACCACCCGCCCCACACC
>R12__coassemble_531_pt1 | contig 14621 bp, 8 predicted proteins | sample R12__metabat2_high_PE_039 | metagenome-assembled genome bin R12 | reverse complement strand
GGCGTGCCACAAGCTGAAGGCCGGATGTACCCTCGACCTCGTGGGCAATATGGAGTTGCTGCATCGCACGCTGGTGCCGCTGGTGTGCCACAGGGCCGACGCTGCACGCTATGAGGAGCAGAAGACGCGGACGCTGGAGGCGGCACGCCGTGGCGCCGTCGTCGTCACGGCATGTGTGAGCCCTAAGGAGCGTGAGGTGGTGAAGCTGTTGCAGCAGGAGCTGCTGCCCGTCGTCGAGGTGATGGCGAACGGTTTCTCGGAGCGTTACAAGCCAGTGGGCAAGGCATTCTATGCCGTGGCAGAACGGCGCCGTCTGGAGGTCAGTCCGTGGCAGTATGAATACCGTCAGCGTGACATGCGCCCTGTCCTTGACGCGCAGGGCCACCCCCTCCTTGATGCTGACGGTCAGCCGCAGATGGAGGAAATTCCCGACATCACCCGCGAGGAGTGCATGGTGATGAACGAGGTGGTGAGAGTCATCACGGCGAAGGCCGATGACTGGTGGAAGGAATGAGGATCAAAGTATGAAGAAATAACATCGGGAGAGAGATAAAATAACGTGTATATTTGTGGTCATTCGTGGTCATTCGTGGTCGTTCACGAATGACACGATGTTTTTTTTGTGCCATGGAAAATAGTCCGTACCTTTGCATCGTCAATCAGAAAGACACCCCGCTGAGAGACACGTCCAAAGAGGCACGGTTGACCGGCCGGCTCCTCGCCTCGGACGAATCGCTCTAACAAATTATTAATATTATGGTCAGGGAAATAAAGATTTTCTCACATGAGCAGTTCGGGGATATCCGCATCTGCGAGGAAGATGGCAAGGAGTGGTTCTGTCTGAGTGATGTATGCAAGGCTTTGGCACTAACAACTCCAGCCAAAGTGAAACAAAGACTCAGCGAGAGGGGTATGAATACTATTCACACCCCTACCACAAACCAGTATGGTGCAACCGTCATGCAGCAGATGTCGTACATCGACGAGGCTAACCTCTACCGCTGTATCTTCCAGAGCCGTAAGGCAGAAGCCGAGCAGTTTCAGAACTGGGTGTTTGAGATCGTACTTCCGCAGATCAGGAAGACGGGCGGTTACATCCCGGTGCAGCAGGACGATGACGAGCAGACCATCCTCTGCAAGGCTCCCCCAAGAAAAAAGAGCCGCATAACCTCACGGCTATACGGCTCAGCAAACTTAAACAACCAATAAAAAGAATAGTTGCTTAATATGTGATGTGTGTTGACGCATTATCTGATGAAGAGCATCTCGCGATACTTCGGCAGTGTCCATACCTCATCGTCAACCTTCGACTCGAGCTTGTCGATATGATAGCGGATGCTGTCCATGAGCGGCTCTACGGTGTCGTGGTATGCGATGGCCTTCTCACGCTCAGAGTCAATCTTGTTGGCTACCTTACGGGCATCAATGAGAGCCTGTACGCCTTCCTCGATAGCCTTCACACGCTTGGAGATCTCAGAGATGAGTGCGAGGTTTGAGCCTGCTACGGCATAGAGCTCCTCGGCAGGGAGGATTGCCTTCAGCGCAGCGACATTCTGTGCGAGCTTTGTCTGGTAGGTCATCACCTGTGGTATGATATGGTTGATAGAGAGGTCGCCGAAGACGCGTGCCTCTATCTGTATCTTCTTCGTGTAGGTCTCCCACTTGATCTCGTTGCGTGCCTCCAGCTCCTTGGCTGTCATGACATTGAGCGACTCGAACATATCTATGGACTCCTTGTCGAGGTAGCGGTCGAAGATTACCGGGCATGACTTCTCTACATCGAGGCCTCGCTTGCCAGCCTCTTCTATCCACTCGTCAGAATATCCGTTGCCGTCGAAGCGTATTGGCTTGCAGGTCTTGATATCGTCGCGGAGGACAGAGATGATGGCGGCATGGAGATCTTTGCCACCCTCTACGAGTGCATCGACACGCTCCTTGAAGCTTACGAGAGCCTCTGCCACAGCGGAGTTGAGGGCTATCATCGCGCTGGCGCAGTTAGCCTCAGAGCCTACGGCACGGAACTCGAAGCGGTTGCCGGTGAATGCAAACGGAGAGGTGCGGTTGCGGTCGGTATTGTCGATAAGGAGTTCCGGGATGGATGGGATATCGAGCTTCAGACCAGCCTTGCCCGCTATGGCAATGGTGTCGTCGGTAGAGTTCTCGAGATGGTTGAGCACCTCTGTGAGCTGCTTGCCGAGGAATGAGCTGACGATTGCCGGTGGTGCCTCGTTGGCACCGAGACGGTGAGCGTTGGTGGCCGACATGATAGATGCCTTGAGGAGGCCGTTGTGCTTATATACGCCCATAAGTGTCTCTACGACGAAGGTGATGAAGCGGAGGTTGCCCACCTCGTCTTTGGCAGGGCCGTGGAGCAGTATGCCGGTATCGGTAGAGAGGCTCCAGTTGTTATGCTTGCCAGAACCGTTGACGCCGTCGAAAGGCTTCTCATGGAGCAGGCAGCGGAAGCCATGCTTGCGTGCCACCTTCTTCATCAGCGACATGATGAGCATGTTATGGTCGACAGCGAGGTTGGTCTCCTCGAAGATAGGAGCGAGCTCAAACTGGTTTGGTGCCACCTCGTTATGACGTGTCTTGCATGGTATGCCAAGTTCAAGAGCCTGTATCTCAAGGTCACGCATGAAGGCAGAGACGCGCTCAGGGATAGATCCGAAGTAGTGGTCGTCCATCTGCTGGTCTTTTGCTGAAGAGTGGCCCATGAGTGTGCGGCCGGTGAGCAGCAGGTCAGGACGTGCAGAGTAGAGTCCTTCGTCGACGAGGAAATACTCCTGCTCCCATCCGAGGTTAGAGACAACCTTCTTCACCTCTGGGTTGAAGTAGTTGACCACAGCTGTCGCTGCCTTGTTGACAGCAGAGAGTGCCTTCAGCAGAGGGGTCTTGTAGTCGAGAGCCTCGCCTGTATAAGAGATGAATACGGTAGGAATCATCAGCGTGTCGCCCATGACGAATACCGGTGATGTAGGATCCCAAGCGGAATAGCCGCGTGCCTCGAAGGTAGAGCGTATGCCTCCTGATGGGAATGACGAGGCGTCAGGCTCCTGCTGTACGAGAGATTTTCCCTCAAACTCCTCTATCATGCCACCTTTCCAGTCGTGCTCTACGAAGGCATCGTGCTTCTCTGCCGTGGTGTCGGTGAGTGGCTGGAACCAGTGGGTGCAGTGGGTGACACCGAGTTCCATGGCCCATTTCTTCATGCCGGCAGCAACCTTGTCGGCTGTGGCACGGTCGAGTGGGGCACCGTTATCGATGACGTCAAGCATCTTGTCATAGACCTTCTTGTCAAGATACTTGTACATCTTCTGCTTGTTGAAAACATACTTGCCAAAATACTCTGATGGGCGTTCCGCTGGTGCCGGAACTTCTACTGGCTGCTTCTTGAAAGCTTCGCCAACAACCTGAAATCGTAAATTTGCCATAAAGCTATGTAATTAAGTAATGTATGATATCTTTTAATAAATTTATCCCGATTTATTAAATAAGAGGTATATCTTGTGTTTGTGTCGTTTGCCAGGGGTGAGGTGTATCTTGTGTCTGTGTTGTTACGACTTGTGTATATTTTGTGTCTGTGTTGTTAACCTTTTGCGAGGCAATCTTGTGTTTGTGTTGACATTCTGTTTTGATTTCGGTGCAAAATTACTACATTTTGTCGTAATACGCAATAGATTTGTGCGGTTTTGGTAGTAATATTTTTATTGTCGTAACAATTTGTAAGCATTATCCGTGCTTTGCTTTTAAACTGTAAGCAAACACCGTCTATAGGTTGCGATATTGTAAGTAAGTGGGAAAATGTTGTAGCAAAATGTCGTCTGATGGTTGTGTATTTTGACAAAATGTAGTAATTTTGCACCCGAAAGCTGACACAATGTCAATTATTCACCCATTGTTAAGCTTCAAAACACAGCAAACTTAAACAGGAGACGATAAAAAGTCAACAATACACATTATTTAATATAAATATATACACGAAGCATTATGTGTGGAATAGCATGTATACTTAATATTCAGGAGCAGACCCCGGAGTTGCGTAAGAAAGCCCTCAGTATGTCACAGAAGATTCGCCATCGCGGACCAGACTGGAGCGGCATCTACGTCGGCGGCTCGGCCATTCTCGCTCATGAGCGTCTCAGCATCGTCGATCCGGAATCCGGTCAGCAGCCGTTGTTCTCGCCCGACCGCAAGCAGATTCTCGCTGTCAACGGCGAGATATACAATCACCGTGAGATACGCAAGTGGTATGAGGGACGCTACCAGTTTCAGACAGGCAGCGACTGTGAGGTGATTCTTGCCCTCTACCGTGACTGGAAGAAGACGCACCCGTCGCCTGCTGTAGGCGAGGAGATCGGCTTGTCGTGGATATTCGAGAAGCTCAACGGCATATTCGCTTTCTGCCTTTACGATGAGGAGGATGACACTTATCTCATAGGACGCGACCCGATAGGTGTCATTCCGCTGTATATCGGCTATGACCACAGCGACGGCAAGGTTTATATCGCCTCAGAGCTGAAAGCCCTCGAGGGTAAATGCGATGAGTATGAGCCATTTCTGCCAGGATGTTATTTCTATGGTTCAATGGCTGCATGCCAGCAGCGCATTGCTGGCGGCGAGAGCCTGAAGCCTGTGCAGCGCCGATGGTACACACGAGAGTGGATGGAGAAGATGCCTCACGAGTGTGCCCGCAAGGATATCTCTGAGGTGGCACAGCTGTCATACAAGGCGAGCGTGGCTGCCGTGAAGGAAGGCCTGGAGTCTGCCGTGAAGCGTCAGCTGATGTGTGACGTGCCTTATGGCGTGCTCCTCTCTGGTGGCCTTGACTCCAGCGTGACATCTGCCATAGCAAAGAAATACTCCGACCGCCGCATAGAGACCGACGGTGAGGAGAAGGCATGGTGGCCGCGTCTCCACTCTTTCGCCGTAGGTCTGAAGGGTGCTCCCGATCTTGCCAAGGCACGTGAGGTGGCTGAGCATATCGGCACCGTACATCATGAGATAAACTACACCATACAGGAAGGTCTCGATGCTATCCGCGATGTGATATACTATATTGAGACATACGATGTTACGACAGTTCGTGCAAGTACTCCTATGTATCTCCTCGCCCGTGTGATAAAGTCTATGGGCATCAAGATGGTGCTCTCCGGTGAGGGTGCCGACGAGGTCTTCGGCGGATACCTCTACTTCCATAAGGCTCCCGACGCAAAGGAGTTTCATGAGGAGACTGTCCGCAAGCTTTCTAAGCTGCATCAGTATGACTGTCTGCGTGCCAACAAGTCGCTGTCGGCATGGGGCGTAGAAGGACGTGTGCCGTTCCTCGATAAGGAGTTCCTCGACGTCGCGATGTCGCTGAACCCTGAGTATAAGCTCTGCCCGGGCACGACGATGGAGAAGAAGGTTGTGCGTGAGGCCTTTGCCGATATGCTGCCGGAGAGTGTGGCATGGCGACAGAAGGAGCAGTTCTCGGATGGTGTGGGATACTCATGGATAGACACGCTGAAGGATATCACGTCAAAGGCTGTCACCGACGAGCAGATGGCGCATGCCGCCGAACGATTCCCGATAAACACTCCGCTATGCAAGGAGGAGTATTACTACCGCACAATCTTCGAGGAGCACTTCCCGTCGGAGTCGGCAGCGAAGGCTGTGCCGCATGAAGCCAGCGTGGCATGTTCTACTGCCAAGGCTCTTGAGTGGGACGAGGCATGGAAGACGATGAACGATCCGAGCGGCCGTGCCGTGGCTGGTGTTCATGAGCAGGCTTATTAATCTCCAAATGTCAAAGATTATGCAGACACCTTATGTAAAATTCACTAAGATGCACGGCTGTGGCAACAACTACATCTATGTATGGCTGCCAGATATGCTCAAGGCTCTTGATGCAGAGGCTCTCTCTGCCGACGAGCTGACGACATTGCTGCAACAGAAGGCTATAGAATGGAGCCGACAGGGCTTCGGCATCGGCAGCGACGGCCTCATCACCATCGAGCCAAGTGATGTGGCAGACTTCAGGATGCGCATCTTCAATAACGATGGCTCTGAGGCTATGATGTGCGGCAATGGCGTGCGCTGCTGTGGGAAATTTGTTCACGACAAAGGCTACATGGCTGAGCTATCGCAGTTGCGCGGCAAGAAGCTTACTGACGTTGTCGCATTCGATACCCTTGCTGGAACGAAAGTGCTGCAACTCTTTATGGATAAGAACGATATGGTGGAGTCCGTACGCGTGGATATGGGCATACCAGAGTTGCAAGGCTCGCTACGTCTGACGGCTCTCGACCGTGAGTTCTCCGGTGCGAAGGTGTCTATGGGCAACCCACACTTTGTCATTGTACTGGATGAGGATGTCGAGACATTCGATATCGCACATTACGGCGCTGTGCTTGAGAAGCATGAGGCATTCCCTGACGGTTGCAACATCGAGTTTGCGAATATCCTACCTGACGGCAACGTACGCATGCGCGTCTGGGAGCGTGGCTCGGGCATCACCATGGCGTGTGGCACAGGAGCTTGTGCCACGGCTGTTGCTCTCTGTGCTGAGTCGGTGAAGATAAAGATGGATGGCGGCACGCTGAAGATTGACTGGGATGGAGAAGGCGAACACCTCTTCATGACCGGCCCTGCCGTGACTGTCTTTGAGGGACAGATGTTTGGGGTTTGAGGTTTCAGGTTTGAGGTTGAAGGTTTAAGGTTTGAGGTTTTAGGTTTAAGGTTCAAGGTTGGAGGTTCGAGGTTCGAGGTTCGAGGTTGAATACTTTACCATTCGCAGTTTCAAACTGATTTAGTGGATTATAGTGGTGATTTAAAGAATAAGGTTTTAGGTTTGAGGTTGAAGGTTTTAGGTTTTAGGTTTAACGAATAAGGTAAAAAGAAATAATATAACGATGAAACATTACGATGGACTTTACAGCAGCCAGTATGAGCACGATGCCTGCGGCGTAGGCATGGTGGTGAATATCCATGGTGGCAAGAGCCATGAGCTGGTTGACAATGCGCTGCGCGTGCTCGAGAATATGGAGCATCGTGGCGCTGAGACACGTGACAAGACGGGTGATGGTGCCGGCATATTGCTGCAGATACCTCACGAGTTTATTCTCCTGCAAGGCATTCCGGTGCCTGAGAAGGGAAAGTACGGCACAGGACTCATCTTCATGCCGAAGGACGATACAAAGCAGAACGAGATTCTCTCTGTCATCATCGAGGAGATAGAGAAGGTGGGACTCGCGCTCATGCATCTGCGTACCGTGCCGACATGCCCGGAGGTGCTGGGCGTCGGAGCACGTGAGGTGGAGCCTGCCATCAAGCAGATCTTCGTCACTGACAATCGTCAGCAGACAGGCGACAGCAAGGTTAACGATCAGGTTGAGTTTGAGCGTATATTATATAAGGTGCGCAAGAAGATTGAGAACCGTGTGGCTGCGATGAGCGGCTGCGAGGACTTCTACGTCTGCTCCCTCTCCAGCAAGGATATCATCTACAAGGGCATGCTGACATCCGGTCAGCTGCGACGTTACTTCCCTGACCTCAGCAACAACTACTTCACATCAGGGCTCGCTCTCGTACACTCTCGATTCTCTACCAATACATTCCCGAAATGGAAGCTCGCACAGCCGTTCCGATTCCTCTGCCATAACGGCGAGATAAACACCGTCCGCGGCAACCGTGGATGGATGAAGGCACGCGAGTCGGTGCTCTCATCACCGGCGTTAGGAGATATCAAGGAGATACGCCCTATTCTGCAGGAGGATATGTCTGACTCTGCAAGCCTCGACAATGTCTTTGAGTTCCTCTTCATGAGCGGATTGAGCCTCCCACAGGCAATGGCGATACTCGTGCCGGAGTCGTTCAACGACAAGAACCCTATCTCTGAAGACCTGAAGGCGTTCTACGAGTATCACTCCATTCTCATGGAGCCATGGGACGGACCTGCTGCACTCATGTTCTCTGACGGACGATATGCCGGTGGTATGCTCGACCGTAATGGTCTCCGCCCGAGCCGCTATACCATAACGAAGCAAGGCATGATGGTTGTAGCCAGCGAGGTAGGCGTCATGGACTTTGAGCCTTCTGACGTCGTCAGCAAGGGACGTCTGCAGCCTGGCAAGATTCTGCTCATCGACACCCAGGAGGGCAAGATATACTACGATGGTGAGATAAAGGCACAGCTCGCTTCTGAGCATCCTTACCGCCAGTGGCTCTCCACCAACCGCATCCAGCTGGAGAAGCTGAAGAGCGGACGAAAGGTTGACAACAGCGTTGACAATTACGAGCGCAAACTCCTCAACTTCGGATTCGGACAGGAGGATATCGACAAGACCGTCGTGCCAATGGCAGTCAACGGACAGGAGCCGGTCGCTGCCATGGGCAATGACACTCCGCTGGCTGTCATCTCAGACCGTCCGCAGATATTCTTCAATTACTTCCGACAGCAGTTCGCACAGGTCACCAACCCTGCCATCGACCCTATACGCGAGGAACTCGTCATGTCACTGACAGAGTATATCGGAGCCGTCGGCACCAATATCCTCACTCCTGATGAGTCAAACTGCAAGATGGTGCGTCTGCCACAGCCGGTGCTGACAAACACACAGCTCGACATACTCTGCAACATACGCTACAAAGGCTTCAATACAAAGAAGCTGCCAATACTCTTTGAGATTGGCAAGGACGCACAGCAGAATGCCTCTAATCTCCGCCAGGCAATAGACGATCTCTGCAAGGCTGCCGAGAAGAGTGTCGATGAGGGCATCAACTACATCATACTCTCCGACCGTGATATCGACGAGACACATGCCGCCATACCATCGCTGCTCGCCGTCTCCGCCGTTCACCACTATCTCATCAGCGTCCAGAAGCGTGTGCAGACAGCACTCATCGTTGAGTCGGGCGAGATACGTGAGGTGATGCATGCAGCATTGCTCCTCGGATATGGCGCATCAGCACTCTGCCCGTACATGACATTCGCCGTGCTCGACGACCTCGTCAAGAAGCATAAGATACAGGAGGACTACGCCACAGCGGAGGCTCACTACATCAAGGCTGTCGATAAGGGCCTGAAGAAGATTATGTCGAAGATGGGCATCTCTACCATCCGATCTTACCGTGGTGCAAAGATATTCGAGTCGATAGGCCTCTCTGAGGATCTCCTGCGTAGATATTTCGGCACAGAGATAAGCACCATCGGTGGCATCGGCATACGTGATATCGCACGCGATGCAATACGTCTGCACGACGAAGCATTCAAGCCGGAGCAGATCAATGAGTTCCTGCCAAACAACGGACAGTTTGCCTACCGTCGTGACGGCATCGACCACGCTTGGAATCCTGACACCATCGCCAATCTGCAGATTGCCACACGCATAGGTTCATATAAGAAATATCAGGAGTGGGAGTCGATGGTTGACAAGAAGCAGAAGCCTATTTTCCTACGTGACTTCCTCGCATTCAAGAAGGCTGACAAGGCTGTTGACATCGACAGCGTAGAACCTGTTGAGAGCATCGTCAAGCACTTTGTTACGGGTGCCATGTCGTTCGGTGCACTATCTATTGAGGCACATGAGGCTCTTGCCTTGGCAATGAACAAGTTAGGAGCACGAAGCAATACCGGTGAGGGTGGCGAGGACAATGCACGCTATCACTCTGACGTCGACGGCGTGAGCCTCAGCAGCAAGACCAAGCAGATAGCATCGGGACGCTTCGGTGTCACGGCAGAGTATCTCGTCAATGCCGAGGAGATACAGATAAAGGTGGCACAGGGTGCTAAGCCGGGTGAGGGCGGACAGCTGCCGGGCTTCAAGGTTAACAAGATCATCGCTAAGACGCGTAACGCCATTCCGGGCATCTCGCTCATCTCTCCTCCGCCACACCATGACATCTACTCTATCGAGGATCTCGCTCAGCTCATCTTCGACCTGAAGAATATCAACCCTACAGCTGCCGTCTCTGTGAAGCTTGTCGCTGAGAGTGGCGTAGGCACCATCGCTGCCGGTGTGGCAAAGGCAAAGGCAGACCTCATAGTCATATCAGGTGCTGAGGGTGGCACAGGAGCAAGTCCTGCAAGCTCAATGCGATTCGCTGGCATCTCGCCAGAGATAGGACTGGCAGAGACTCAGCAGACGCTTGTCATCAACGGCCTTCGCAATCAGGTGAGACTGCAGACTGACGGACAGCTGAAGACTGCACGTGATGTCATCATCATGGCCATGCTCGGAGCTGATGAGTTCTCATTCGGAACATTGCCGCTGATAGTGCTCGGATGTGTCATGATGCGTAAGTGCAACACAAACACGTGTCCTGTAGGTGTGGCTACTCAGGACGAGAAACTGCGTGCTCGCTTCATGGGACGCGCTGAATATGTCGTCAACTACTTCACTTTCCTTGCACAGCAGGTGCGTGAGTATCTCGCACAGATTGGCGTGACACATCTCAAGGATATCATCGGACGTACTGACCTCCTGGAGGTTCCTGGCTCTATGCTTCAGGAGCCTGGCGCATCGCCAAAGTGGCAGACAATAGATTTCTCACGATTGCTCTATATGCCTGAGACAGATTCTGTAGCACGCTACTGGGATCGGGGTGCATACAGCACATTGCCGGCAGACAGCCTGGGCGAGAAACTGCTTAAGGATTTCAGCAATGTCATTGACGGCACACAGCAGAGCGCAGAGGGGGCCTATGCAATAAAGAATACCGATCGTGCCGTGGGCACAATGCTCTCCGGAGCTATCGCAAAGCGCTATGGTGAGGACGGCCTGCCTGAAGGCAGCATAAGCATAAAGTTCAAAGGCTCGGCAGGACAGTCGTTCGGCGCTTTCGCAGCCAAGGGTCTAAGCCTACGCCTTGAAGGCGAGACAAACGACTACTTCGGAAAAGGACTCTCCGGAGGACGAATCGCTATACTGCCGCCAGCACGTGGTGCTGAAGGCTATGTCCCTGAGGATAACATCATTGCCGGAAATACCGGTCTCTATGGTGCTACCACCGGCGAGCTGTATGTCAACGGTAGGGTAGGAGAGCGCTTCGGAGTGCGTAACTCGGGCGCCATCGCTGTCATAGAAGGTGCCGGCGACCATTGCTGCGAGTATATGACTGGAGGACGTGTCGTCGTGCTCGGTGAGACAGGACGAAACTTCGCTGCCGGTATGTCGGGAGGTGTGGCATACGTCTGGGATAAGAACGGCGACTTCGACTACTACTGTAATATGGACATGGTGGAAATCAACCTCGTAGAGGAAGCATCTTACCGCAAGGAACTCAAGGAACTCATCCGAAAGCATTATCTCTACACCGGATCACCACTGGCTGGACGAATGCTCGACGACTGGAACCGTTATGTAGAGCAGTTCATACAGGTTGTACCTATTGAGTATAAGCGTGTTCTCGAAGAAGAGAAGATGCAGCGACTACAGGAAAAAATCAGCGATATTCAAAGAGACTATTAATAAGAACAATATACCATTTGCAATGTACAATTTTGACTGGCGCAAGTACAATCTGCAATACCGCCGGGCACTTGGTTCAATAACTCAATGGCTCAATGAAAATTGTACATTGTAAATGGTAAATGGTAAATGAAAAGATGGGAAATCCTAAAGCATTCTTGACCGTGCCTCGAAAGGAGGCCGGTTACCGACCGATAAACGACCGAATACATGACTTCGGAGAAGTTGAGCAGACACTCAACACCAAAGACCGTCAGGAGCAGGCTAGCCGCTGCATGGATTGCGGTGTGCCTTTCTGCCATTGGGCGTGTCCATTAGGCAATAAAGACCCAGAATGGAACGATGCTCTCTATCGCGGAGAATGGGAGACGGCATATAAGATTCTGAAGAAGACCAACGACTTCCCGGAGTTCACAGGACGTATCTGTCCCGCACTCTGCGAGAAGGCATGTGTCCTCTATCATACTACTGGCGAGGCTGTTACCAACCGCGAGAATGAGGCGGCCATCGCCGAGCGAGCATTCCTCGAGGGATATGTCACGATAGAGCATCCTGAGCGCAACGGCAAGCGTGTGGCTGTCATTGGAGCAGGACCTGCTGGTCTCGCTGCCGCCAATCAGCTCAACTACCGTGGCTATGAGGTCACCGTCTTCGAGAAGAATGAGGCTGCCGGAGGACTACTCCGCTATGGCATACCTAATTTCAAACTCAACAAGAAGGTCATCGACCGTCGCATCAATGTCATGGAGCAGGAAGGTGTCAAGTTCATCTATAATACCCCGATTGACATGAAGGCTATTGCTGATGGCGGAGAGCTGCAACCTGATGGAAAAATAGTAAATAGTAATTCGCAAAATAGTAAATATTTTGATGCCTATGTGCTTTCTACCGGCACACCTGTGGCACGCGATCTGAAGATTCCGGGACGTGAACTGAAAGGCGTACATCTCGCATTGGAACTGCTCTCACAGCAGAACCGTGTACTTGCTGGCATGGAATATTCCAAGGCTGAGCGTGTGACAGCAAAGGGAAAGGATGTCCTCGTCATCGGTGGAGGAGATACGGGCTCTGACTGTATCGGTACGGCACATCGACAGGGGTGTAAGTCGGTGACACAGATAGAGATCATGCCAAAACCACCGGTAGGACACAACCCCAAGACACCATGGCCTAACTGGCCTGTCATCCTCAAGACAACATCAAGTCATGAGGAAGGATGCACACGCCGATGGAACATCAATTCGCTGGAGTTCCTGGGCAAAGACGGTAAGCTCACTGGTGTACGAGTGCAGCCGATTGACTGGGAGCCGAATCCTAATGGAGGACGCCCGAATATGGTGCCGGCAGGACCAGAGGAGATCATCAAGGCTGATATCGTCTTCCTCGCAATGGGATTCCTACGCCCAGAGCATCCTGAGTATCCGGAGAATGTCTTCCTCGCAGGTGATACAGCATCAGGCGCCAGTCTTGTTGTCCGTGCAATAGCTTCAGGACGTAAGATAGCAGAGAATGTCGATAAGTACCTGCAAAGATAATCGCTTCTTCTACTCGAAAAATGAGCGCACCTGAAAAAGTCAAGGTACTTACATATTGTTAGCAAGCAAACTTGTCATTTAGAAAATTCAGCATCGTATCAGGCATTTGCCATATATGACCTTTGCCATATATGGCTTTTGCCTTGTATGGCCTTTGAGCAGTATGGCTTTGCTCTATATGGATTTTGCCCTGTATGGATTTTGCCCAGCATGGCTTTTGCCCAGTATGGCTTTTGCCCTGTATGGCTTTTGCCTTGTATGGTCTTTGTACTATATGGCTTTTGCCCTGTATGGCTTTTGCCCAGTATGGCTTTTGCCCTATATGGCTTTACCCAGTATGTGCCATCACAAACGATTACTATTTTCTAGGGTGTAAAGTCAAGTTGATATTTTTCTGTCAAGAATTTAAGAATGAGCCTACTCTAAAAAGTCAGAGCGGTTTTAAATCGTAAGTAGAGTGTATGATATTACATAGAAAATGGCCCTGTTTTGCCATTGTTTTTGCCTTTATCATGCCTCTTACTTAGTGTCTGCTTATAGATTGTAACTAAAAAATGTTAATTCAAAATTTCGAGCCACTTTTTGTAGTAGACTCATCTATTGATGTTTTATTCTTACCAACATATGCAAATGGTATATAGTTACCTAATTTTTTTGAGTTAACATAATTTAGTTGCAATTTGAAAGTTGCAGAGCGATGAAATCACAAAGAAAATATTAGAAAATCGAGAGATTTACTATTTACGGATTTACTATTTACTATTGATTTACTATTCGTTGGATTTACTATTTGTATGGCAATAATAGACATGTTGACTACTCTGAACCCCAAAGGGGTGACATAAAACGTTCAAGATTAGAAAATATAGGGCAAAGGCCTTAGCGGATGCTGCTAATTGAAAGTTGCTCCAATACCATTTTTTTTTATAACAAATCTTAATTTATGGCGATGTATTGTAATTTATTCACTAAAAAGCAGTACCTTTGCATTTATGTTTCAGAATCACCTATTATTATATATAATAACAATAGCCACAATGGTGCTCTCGTGGACACCACAGGAGACACTCGCACAGAATATTCCCATCGAATGTGAGGACTCTTGCGAGCACATTCACGGCATAGACATCAGCCACTATCAGGGCGATGTCTTCTGGGAGACCGTCGGTGAGCACACAAAGATGGCATACGTGTATATAAAAGCCACGGAGGGCGGCGACAAGATTGACGATCGCTACGAGCATAACCTCAAGGTGGCACACAGCTACGGGCTGAAAGTCGGCTCATATCATTTCTACCGTGCCAAGGCGCCTCAGGAACAGCAGCTGCGCAACTTTGCTGCACAATGTCTCAGCAAGGAGCAGGACATCATACCGATGATTGATATTGAGACAACATCCGGATTGGCTGATTCTGTCTTCTGCGACTCGTTGTTTAAGTTCTTGGATCTCGTGGAACGGCACTACAGACAGAAGCCTCTGATATACACCGGCGCAAACTTCTACGACCGTTATCTGCGTGGAAAGATTGACGAGTATAAGATCATGATAGCGCAATATACCGCACGTGAGCCTCGCCTGAAAGACGACCGCGACATCACCATGTGGCAATATACCGGAAAAGGACGACTCAACGG
>R12__coassemble_523_pt1 | contig 14664 bp, 12 predicted proteins | sample R12__metabat2_high_PE_039 | metagenome-assembled genome bin R12 | reverse complement strand
TAGTATACTGGCAAAGTATCTCGTAAATCGTACCAAGTTATTTTTTAATCATCACGTAGCATCAACAGCAAGGTCGAAGCCACCGACATTAGAGTGGACTGTACCGGTAGAGCCTTGGATAATGAATGCATTTGAGAAGTAGTCCTGGTCTGTGCCAGAACGGAAGTTCCATGTGACGGTGAGAGGATATACAACATCCTTGCATGTTACGGTCATCACGTTAGAAATGGCATACTGCTCGCCTGTAGCATCCTCGTTGTACACCCGGCAGTAGATATATGATGTGCCGACGTTTGTTGGAGTATATTCATAAGCTATATCTGTTGCTCCGCTGATTGCTGTGTCGTTGTCAGGGTCTGCCGTTGTAGAAGACGCGAGATACCATTGTGCTGCACTGTAATGCTCAGCAGCTATCGAGAGCGAGAGAGGATTGTTTACCATCACTTCAGCTGTGTCGTCGAGGTATGCAGTGATAGACGGTGACTCAGTATCTGCCTCTGCATCCACGACCTCGGCTGTGATGAGGAAGTCGAGTACAGCACCATAAGTAGCGCTGCTGGCTATCCACCATGGCATGCGGAACTGAATTGTCCCTGTCAGCCCCTGCAGCTTTGTCTCAGAGCTGACATTCTTAGTCATAGGCATCTTTGCCGCACCACCTGATGTGGCATTTAGAGCACCGCGGTCAGCAGATTCATAGAGTTTTGTGTCGCCCTTGTAAACCTCAAACTTGAAGTCTGTATTATTCTTTACTGCAACAAAGTCACCATATATCTGCGAGACATTAATGGCCTTGCCCTTAGGTATGGTCACGCTGAATCCACAGTAGAAGTTTTCGTTGAATGAACCGTTGATAGCCGCTTTCTCTGCGTTCAGATAGTTACGCCAGCAGTTTGCTGCTGTATAGGTCTCGGCATATGAGGTTGCGCCATGATACATAGTGGCACTTCCCGCATAGTCACAGGTTGTGATGTTGGTGACAGTAAATTCTGACGGAACATTGCCCTTTACCAGCTCCTGACCGCTGGCAAGGATATTACTTGTAGAATCAGTGTATGCTGTCTCTACTTTACGTCCTAAGCCAAAGGTGTATGTATCGCCAGACGGGATATCGTTGATGACCGCGATGAAGAACACCTGCTTTGAACCGAAGGTGAACTTCACAGACTGTGCCGCAGCATCAAGTGTCTTATAGACGTGTGTTGGAGAGGTTCCGTCGTGCGACGTGATATTGTCAAGGCTGGTTCCGTCAAGAGTGATGGTGGCCTCGTCAGTGGCTGTTGTTGTATTTACCACAGCATACAGATCAACACGCTCGATAGACTGTCCGTCAGGAGCCGTGTGATTGTCATCTCGGCACCATTGGAGTTCTTGAATGAGCCGTAGGATGTTGAGTTGTAGGTAACATTGCTCTGCCCAGTCAGACCCTTGCCGGTATTACCTGTAATCTGTACAGACCATCCTTCGAGGTCTGTGCCGGAGTTGCCAGTCCATTTGTTATTGGCTACAGGCGTGCCGCTTGCATCGGCAGCACTTCCCGTCATGTTTGTCTGCGATATAACAATGACATCGCTCGCCATACTACTCATGACGAACGTCACCAGCAGCATCAATAAAGAGAAAATTTTCTTCATTTGGTTAGTATTATAAATTAGTTATATATATGAAATAATTCAAGAGAGTTTCGCCCCTATTATCTTCTAATATAGAAGCTGTGGGATTTCGCTTCGCGATGATCAGTAAGATGATTAGCTTGCGAATACACAGTGTGAATAATGCCGATATCAGCGCTCTACAGTTTGAAATTGCCGGAGACATGCAGTAGTGAGAGCATATACACCATGCCTTGGTAATAACGGTATTTGCCTGTTGGCGGCTGAGCGTCCCATAGTTGCTGTATGAACTCACGTGCGAGGCGTCTGTCACTCTCAAGTGGAGAATCTGCCAGAGCGAATGCGCCAACAGCATTGGCCCCTATCATTCCGTGGTTGTATTCTCCGAAAGCTTGTTTGCCATCAACAGAGAAATGCGAGTGTCTGAAACCATCTTTCTTTATGAATGTCAGCCAGTTGCGCATAATGGTCTGCTGGCGCTTCTTGTCTTTGCCACAAAGATAATAATCCATTCCGACATTCATGGCGCATCTGAGAGCGTCCCACATATATAATGATGTGTCATAGTCAGCTTGCGGCCATCGGTATGGCTTACCGTCATATAGGCTATAGTCGGGGTATATGCCCGTGTCATTACCGGCAGCATTGATAAGATGCTGGCGTGCAGCCTTGGCGGCTTTCTTCCAGAAAGTGCGATTGTCCGTTGCCACCTTAGACCATTTCTGCAGGAATGCCGGGAGCTGGTATGAGGGGTCGGTGAAGAGGTGTCCTATCTGGTCGGGCACGAACGTTATGAGGTGACTGTCAGCATCATAGAGGTTATATACCGTTGTCTGTCCGTCGCTGACTCCGTTGCCCTTGCTCATGACCTTATTCAAGATAGCGTTTGCCTCCTCGGCATATCGTGGCTCGTTCCATTTCTCTGCAGCGATGAATAGTGCCGTGACAAAATACAGTTCACCGTCAGAAGCGTTGCTATGTCCGAATGGTGTACCGTCAGTCTTGCATTGCCAGCAGAAATATCCATCCCATATAGAGTTGGCTGGGTATGCCATGTGTGCTTTCGCCCACGCCCATAGCTTGTCGAACTGAGTTCTGTGGTTTAGCTGGACGCAGATCATCATGCCATACGACATACCTTCCGTCCGGACATCGTCATTGCCTGTATCCATGACAAATGCCATTCCGTCAGCAGTCTCATAGTAAACGGATTTCTCTCCGTCGGCATCATATCGTGAGATATCAGCTGGAGTAAAGAAATGTTTCCATAAAGAGTTCATCTTCTGTTCCACCTCGCTCTCGCTTTTTCCGAGTAGTGTGGTGAAGAGATTGCTGCCCCATGCTGTCTGAGCAAGGATAGTCAACAGAGAGATGCAGATAATTTGCTTTAAGCTGTGGATCATAGATTGATGGATAATCTATTAAACGATAATTGGTTAGCTTCGCGGGAGTTAGCTTCGCAGGAGATAGCTTTGCGGGAGATAGCTTTGCGGGAGATAGCTTTGCGGGAGTTAGCTTTGCGGGAGATAACTTTGTGGGAGATAACGGACAAATGTGAATATCCACTCAAAAGTATTGGTAATGTCCGCTAACTTCAGATAACTTCTGATAACTCCCTTTTAACTCCCCAAACGTCAAGCAGAGTGTTATTCGCATATACGCTTAAAGTAGCGTGTCGGACGGTTGATATTATAAAATATGGTGAGATAATCGGCAAGGAGCCAGTCAGGGTGGAAAGGCGTCTCTTCGAAGTATCGTGATGTAGAGGTATTGCAGAGCCAGACATTGTGTGACTTGTATGCATCAAACTGCCTGTAGAATGTGCTGAGTTTGTCAAGGCCTTCTGTGCCTTTTATCTCAGCATCATATTTCATCAGCCATACCGTAGCGTGCTGAGCATTGAGCAGTACTTTCTCTTTGGCCATGGCGATGCTTCCGTTCTGCTTGACGTCAGCAAATGGATTTGTTGCTCCTGCATCAGCATACATCTTACCGACGGTGCTCTGTGATGATGGCACATACCATACACTCCCCATGCAGAGATCGCTGAGGACGGTAGGTGGTGTGGTGTTTTTAGCATAAATCTTCGCAGAGTCTGTTAGCTCGGCATATCTTGATGATGTAAGTGTAAACAACGAGTCAGCATCTGATGTACAGCCATAGAGTCGTCCATAGAATCTCATCCATTCTGCCCGTCCCAATGCCGTAGGCTCCATATAGTCAGCACATTGTATGATGGGGATATTGAGATTGTCGAGCTTTGCCATATCCATCTTCTCATAAGGAGAAATGAGCATAGCGTCAGGTGCGGCTTCGATGATACGCTCTATTGTTGGCGCCATGGAGTTGCCGCAATCATGTATCGTGCCATCTTTTATACGGTCAGCTATGGCATCTACCTTTATGTATGACGCATCACAAACGCTACCTATGGCATCGTCCTTGCCGAGTTCGTCTATCAGTGAGCAATGCACGGTTGACATTACGAGAGAATGCTGTAGGGGTACTCTTACTATCTGAGCATCAGCGGGAAGTGTAGCAGTCGCAATAAGAGAATCATAGCATGCATTGTCAACGAGACAGAGGTGCTGTAATATCTTTGTGGTGTCCCAGGGGTTGGTGATAGTGACGTCAGAGAAGCCTTTGCCGTCAACGACAGATATCAGACGGGCTTCTGTCATTATATTTGTGGGGATATCTCCCCCACCCTGCCCTTCTTTCTGCGTGCATGAGTTGAGGAAAGGGAAGATCGACAGTAGCAATATTACTATGTGGTGGATGCGTGTCATTATTATAAGGGATGTTAGAGCGAATAATTCACAAAGAAAATCGAGGGATGTACTATTTACGGATTTACTATTCTTGAGATTTACTATTTACAGATTTACTATTTACTATTTATTTACTATTCGATGGATTTACTATTTATTTACTATTTTCGGATTAACTTTTTACTATTTACGGATTAACTTTTTACTATTTTTCGTTCATCGTACATCGTACATCATTCATCGTCCATCATTCTTCATTCATGGTTTCGCGGACTCTTGCCATGAGCCATGCCTGCTGCTCATCAATAGTCATAGCGCTATTGTCGAGGAGTAATGCATCGTCAGCCTTACGGAGCGGCGACACCTCACGGTGAGAGTCAATATAATCACGCTCTTCGACGTTATGCAGAATATCCTCATAATCAGCGGGCATGCCCTTCTGCTTCAGCTCGTCATAGCGTCTTTGTGCACGCACGGCAGCACTTGCCGTAACAAAGACTTTCAGCTCGGCATCAGGGAATACCGTAGTGCCGATATCACGTCCGTCCATGACGATGCCTTTCGCCTTGCCCATCTGTCGCTGCATCTCCACCATCTTCTCTCTTACGAAAGGAATGGCCGCAATAGGGCTGACATGGTTGCTGACCTCAATGGTGCGTATCTTGTCTTCGACACGCTCGCCGTTAAGATAAGCATCAGGTCGCCCCGTCTCTTTATTGAATACGAAAGAGATATTTATGTCATCCATAGCGTTCTTCAGCGCGTCTGTATCGACATTATTGTCAGCATCTATCATGCCATAATTCATGGCATAGAGCGTCACGGTGCGATACATAGCCCCTGTATCGACATAGATGTATCCGAGTTGCTTGGCCAGCTGCTTAGCCATAGTGCTTTTGCCACATGATGAGTGTCCGTCAATGGCGATCGTTATTTTCTTTTCCATAATTGAATGTTTGAATTATTCTGTATATCGTGGAGAAAAAAGGTAAAGGTGGGATATGGGTGGAATAATATTTGGAATAAATCACCACTATAATCCACTAAATCAGTTTGATACCTCAAACCTGAAACCTCAAACCTTCAACCTCAAACCTCAAACCTGAAACCTCAAACCTGAAACCTCAAACCTGAAACCTCAAACCTGAAACCTCCAACCTGAAACCTCCAACCTTTAACCTGAAACCTCCAACCTAAAACTTTTAACCTTTAACCTAAAACCTTATTCCGCAATACTCAGCAGAAGTTCACGAACGAGTTTGCATGCGACGGCGGTAGAGACTCCGGAAATGTCAAGGTTAGGAGCCAGTTCGTTGACGTCAATGGCAACGACATTGCATTTCTGGCATACTGTGACGATTGCCTCACGCAGGGCATTGAACGACACGCCCCCTGCCTCAGGTGTACCAGTACCTGGGAAGATGCTCGGATCGAGGACATCAAGGTCAATAGTAAAATAGACAGGACAACCCGCTAACTCATCGGCCATTGCAGGTACATCATCAAGACGGAAAGGGTGCATATCGGTATGTCCCTCACGAGCGAACTGCCACTCAAAGCGATCGCCGGAGCGTATGCCAAACTGATGTATGCGTCCATCTCCTATGATATCGTGACAACGCCGAATGACACAGGCATGAGACAACTCCACGCCGAGATAATCCTGACGCAGATCACAATGAGCATCAAAGTGTATGATGTGTACATCCGGATATCGTTGTGCCACCTCGCGGAATGCTCCGAGTGTGACGAGATGTTCTCCTCCAAGCATCAGCGGAATCTTCTTGTCGTCAAGTATTTGTGCTGTGCGCTGAGATATGGCATCGAGTGCCATCTGTGATGATCCCATCGGCAACTCTATATCTCCGGAATCAAAGACTCTTATGCCATCATACACACCGTTAGCGTCAGGTTCGGCAAGATCTCTGTCTAAGTAAGGTGAATACGTCTCTATGCCGTAGGACTCATGACGTATTGCGGCAGATCCGAATCGTGCTCCTGGACGATAACTTGTGGTGCTGTCGAAGGGAGCTCCGAAGATGACGACGCGTGCATCAGAATATTCTGCGTCACAAGCGATGAATGTTTCTATATTTCTGTTCATTATCTTATTATTTCAGACAAATACTTTTATATCTGCAATCCTGTTGATTAAGGGTTTATTATAATCGATGCTATTTAATTGTGAACTTAGCAAACTTCAGCAGGAGTTGCTTTTTGCCAGCATGCACGAATTCTACTGTTGCTTTGGTGTCTTCGCCTATTCCCTCAAGCTTTATGACGGTGCCTATCCCGAAGCGCTGATGCTCAATCTGTGAGCCTATGCGTAATGTGCCGGCAGCCGTGGTAGCAGAAGATATCGGTGCCGACGCTGTTTGTGGGGCAGCAAATTGAGACGGCTGGACTCTTGACATCCGGCGTCCGCTGAATGTATAGCCTGTCTGCTGTGAATGCGTCGCCTGAGATGTGCCAGATATCTGTTGGCCATTGCCCCCTGTTGTCTGACGCTGGCCATAGCTTCCGGTTGCCTGACGTTGACCATAGCTTTCCTGCGAGTGACTCTGCCCGAAGATTCCTGTTTCCTGCCGTTGTGAATAGCCAGACGAATAACCACCTCTGCCACGATTTCTCCGTTGTTGCCAAGGGAGATTATCAGAGTAGTCATCATTCTTCTCTTGCAGCTGATACACCTTGAGATACCTCGCGTCAATATCCCGCAGGAATCTCGATGGCGCATTGGTATCAAGGGAACCATAGTGGTATCTTTTCTTAGCCGCAGTAAGGATGCAATGCTGCTCGGCACGCGTTATCGCGACATATAGCAGACGTCGTTCTTCTTCTATTGCCCTTGGAGCCTCCCCGCACATAGGCGACGGGAAGATGCTCTCCTCCATGCCTACGACAAAGACAGTATTAAACTCCAGTCCCTTTGCGCTATGAATTGTCATCAGGACTACTCTGTCATCTGTGTTGCCCGACGAGTTCTCTGCATTATCGTCAGAATCGAGGTCAGACATCAGCGATACCTCTTGCAGGAAATCAGAGAGATACACACGGTCGTTACCTTCCTCGCGTCTGACATCTACAAATTCGTGTATCGAGTCAATGAGCTCCTGCAGATTCTGCTGTCTTGAGATATCGTCAGCATCATGTCCGCTGAAGATATCCTTTGCTATGCCAGTTTCCTCGATAATGCGTTTGCCAAGAGAGAATGCCTCCTCTGTATTGGCGCACATGGCATAGCCCATGATAAGTTCCGCAAAACCCGTCAGTTTGCTGGCTGTACCTTTGTTGACGTTCAGGCCCGTCTCCACAGGATGGCAGATGATGTCCCAAGGCGATAGATTGAGGAGTCGTGCCTGTTGCGTGACTTTCTCGACGGTGGTGTTACCGATGCCACGTGTAGGATAGTTTATGATACGTCGCAACGCCTCCTCATCGCGCTGGTTAACGACGAGTCGGAAATATGCTATGACATCCTTTATCTCTTTGCGCTGATAGAACGACAGCCCGCCATAGATGCGATATGGGATGCCGTCACGACGCATCTGCTCCTCGAAGGTACGGCTCTGAGCATTAGTACGATAGAGTATCGCGAAATCATGATATTGCAGATGGTCTTTCTCTTTATAGCTCTTGATATCGTTGCAAACGACGATGGCCTCCTCACGGTCGCTGTAGCAATGCTTCAGCTGCAGCAGTTCGCCTTGAGCATTCTCAGAGAACACCGCTTTGCGTATCTGCCTGTCATTATGGCTTATGAGGCTGTTGGCAGCATTGACGATATTCTGCGTAGAGCGATAGTTCTGCTCAAGTTTGAAGAGACGTACGTTGGGGAAACGCTCCTGGAAGTCAAGGATATTGTCGATGTTAGCACCACGGAAACCGTATATCGACTGCGCATCGTCGCCCACGACACAGATGCGATGATGCTCTTGGGCTATCTGCAGGACAATCATCTGCTGTACGGCATTGGTATCCTGATACTCATCGACAAGGATATACTGGAAGCGCTCACTATATTTATGCCTTATCTCATCATTATTCTTGAACAGAAGGAATGTGTTGATGAGCAGGTCGTCAAAGTCCATGGCATTGGCTTGGCGTAGACGTTGCTGATAGGCCGAATATATGGAGTGTATCTCAGGCATCATATTGTCTGCATCTCGCGCTTTGCGATGTCCGTCGGCAGCATAATCCTCAGGCAAGATGAGATTATTCTTAGCCATGGAGATGCGGCTATGCACGGTGGCAGGCTTGTACGTCTTATCGTCAAGCTCCATATCATGTATAATGGTCTTGATGAGCGAGCGGGAGTCTGTCTCGTCGTAGATGGTGAACTGCGGATTATAGCCTATTGCTGCAGCCTCGACACGCAAGATGCGTGAGAAGACAGAGTGAAATGTTCCCATCTGAAGATAGCGTGCCGTCTCCTCGCCCACCAGTTGTCCTATGCGCTGCTTCATTTCGTTGGCAGCCTTGTTGGTAAAGGTCAGCGCCAGGGTGTTCCATGGCTTCAGCCCTCGCTGCAGGAGATAGGCTATCTTGTATGTCAGAACACGAGTCTTGCCTGAACCAGCACCCGCAATGACGAGTGATGGCCCGTTGATATATTCCACGGCTTCGCGTTGTGATGTATTGAGTTCGTCAAGAAGCATAAATTAATGATTGGAAAGCGATTGTGATATTTGGTCTGATTGGCAGAGGCGGGTTATTTCTTCTTTTTTTGTTTATACACACCGCCGGAGACCGTACTCGTGTTTATCTCCTCGCCTTCCTTCGGGAATGACGGAATGAATCGCATCTGCTGCTGAATGCGTTGCTGGCGCTGTCTTATATAAGGACTCGGAGACTTTGAAGAGTATTTGCGTGGGTTAGGCAGCGTGGCAGCTATCAGCGCACAATCAGCTCGTGTGAGATCGCGTGAGGTGATGTTATTGAAGTGATATTCAGCAACGGCATCAACACCATATATGCCGGGTCCCATCTCTATGGAGTTGAGATAGACCTCCATGATGCGCTGCTTTGACCAGAAGAGTTCTATGAGGAAAGTGAAATAGCTCTCCAACCCCTTGCGCACCCAGCTGCGTCCTGGCCAGAGGAACACATTCTTGGCCGTCTGCTGTGATATCGTTGATGCACCATGCATAGTGCCGCCCTTGCGATTATGCTTTGCCGCCTTCTGTATAGCATCAAGGTCGAAGCCGTGGTGCAGGAGGAAGCGCTGATCCTCACTTGCCATGACAGCCACCGGCATGTGCTGGGATATCTTATCCATAGACACCCAATGATGATGCATGGCGAGATGTTCCCCATCGGCTATCTGCTCGCATGTGCGTATCACCATCAGCGGAGTGACATAAACAGGCAGGTACTTATACATCAGCACAGCGAGGATGGTTGATATGAAGAAGAATGCCACCGACCATCGCACGACTTTCTTCCAAAAGCTTAATGTCAGAATCTTTGTTGATACCATGATGCTATTTATTTAAGACTTAATGACTACCAAGTTAAGAGTTAAGAATCAAGAGTTATGAGTTATAGTAATCGTATGTGATGACATGACTGGAGGCCAGAGGCATACGGATCATGTGCAGAGCGATGAAATCACAAAGAGAGGCCCCCCAGCCCCCAAAGGGGGAGTTTTTTTAGAAACTATAAAGGGTGCGAGCAAAGGGTGCAATGAGCGAATAAATCACAAAGAAAATATTAGAAAATCGAAATCGTATGTGATGACATGTTCTGTGGCATTGTCCGCAAATGATAAGACTGTTGTCCGTAGATGCTAAGTCACTTGTTCGCAGATGCTAAGACGATTGTCCGCAAATGCTAAGACTGTTGTCCGCAAATACTAATACAAACGTGCGTAAAGTCTACGGACAGTAGTGCATGGTGTCTTCGGACAATCCAGTTACTGTCACATTGTATCTCACGGCAATATCTGTTGGAATTCTATACGGAACTTATTTATCTCCGAACAACAGCTTGCGGTCACGTTGCAGGGCAGGTCCGGCCCATTCCTCCGGGACAAACTTCCAGTTGTTGTTAGCACGTGGAGAGATGGTTCCGAGACGTTCTATCTCCTGCATGAGATACCATCGTTGGTCGCGTGAGGTGCGTGATACTATGCGTTCAGCAAGTTTATCGTGCGGTATGCCGGCTCCCTTCGTGAGCAGCTCGCCGCCGCCATTGGCACGATAGCTGTTCACCGCCACCTTGTATGTCTTGTCCAGAGAGAACGGTTCGCCATTAGACATCCGCAATATTTTCACCTTCTGTCCGTCAGGCTTAGTGACGTCAACAATATAATCAATGCCAGCAGCAGAATCGAAGTTGAATGTAGGATTCTTGAATCCTGTACGATGGCTGTCGCCAGACGTTCTAATATTCAGCTGCAGGATGTTATCGTCAGGCGACTGCATGGTGTTCACCCAAAGGTCGTACGACATCTCCAGGTGTCCGAGGATTTCCTTTCCCGTGAGCATCATGGTGCATAGCTGATTCTCGTATTTATATAGGTTGAACATATCACCAACAGTAATGCCCCCCTTTGCCAGCGTGGCATTGAACGTGAGAGGAGCAGAGAACGAGATGTCTGCCCCTGTTAGTTTCATCTGCAGATTATGTATCAGGTCTGTGAAAGCACTTGAGCCGAAGAAGCAGTCGCGAGTGGTGATGGTAGTGTCACAGAGACCTATCGTGCGCTCTGCCCATTGCTTGACATCATTCACCTCGCTTTCAAAATGCTGCATGAAAGCAGAGTCAGGAGTAAACTCACACAAGTCAACAAGGCGTGCCTGTATGTCTTTGCTTATAAGTTTCTTGCCTTTCTTACATACGGTAACTACGGCCTCAGCAACAGCCCTGCAATTGTTCGACGGATTGATGAGCCTCACCACTGAGCCATCAGCAGAGGTGACAGACGTGCAGTTCTTCATATGGTCGTGGCCATACATAATGATGTCGAAGCCCGGCACCTCCTTGGCAACATGCAGCGAGGCATTCTCCTCATACTCAGGAGTTACGATGCCACCGTCGAGTCCAGAATGCAGCAATCCGATAATGATATCCGGCTTCTCTGTCTTTTGGACAATATCAATCCACTTGTGTGCCGTCGTCACCATTTCTTCAAAGCGAAGGCCACTCCAGACATCAGGGGTGAGCCAATTCGGAATGGCAGGTGTGAGCATGCCTATCACGGCAACGCGTACTCCCTGGCGCTCTATAATGGTATATGGCTTAAGATAAGACTGGCCTGTCTTCTCGTCAATGATGTTTGCGCCCAGGATAGGGAATTTCATCTCGCTGTCCCACTTGTCAAAAACGTCATGGCCTGGCTCTACGTCATGATTGCCCCATGTCGTAGCGTCATAACGCATATAGTTGGTTATCTGGCTGGCAATATTCTGACGGTCAGTAGCAATGAAGTTATAATAGTAGTTTATCGGCTGGCCTTGCAGAATATCTCCATTCTCAAGGAGAATCACTCCATCAGGATTCTGCTGACGTAGTGAGCTGACATATGTAGCGAGGCGTGCCATAGACCCGTTCATCGTACGCTTGTTGATAAAGTCCCATGGGAAGAAGCATCCATGGACATCAGACGTCTCCAGGATGTTCAGCGTCACCTGCTTTACATGAACGTTGTTGTTTGCAGCATTTGATGCGACAGAGACAGCCATCATTACGGAGAGAGTCAATGTTCGTACAAGACTAATAGTATGCTGGGATATCATCATAGTTTCAGGGATTTCTTAACCGCCTTACCCTCATTATGTATTCGGTTGAGCGGAGTAACGATATAAGTGTATTTTGTCTTGCCGTCACGATAAGGCAGCTTATAGAATGTCTCATTAGTAACAGCTACGATGTGTGATGCATCGTTGGTATTAATCTTCTCACCTTTCTTGAAGGCATATACAACATACTGTCTGGCTTCTGTCTTCCAGTCTTTTGACTTAGGGGCAGTCCAGAAGAGCACGTAGTCATTGCCCACCATCATTGGCTTCACCTTCTTTACTTTACGAGGAGCCTTAGAGTCAATGAACTTCATCTCAGGCTGCAAGGCAGGCGTGCGCCAATACTGCTGACGCAGAGCAGCGCCATAGTTTCCGATATTATCCACGGCAGCTTTGGCATACCACAATACCGTGCCTTTCACGTTGGCAAGTTGCTGATGTAGCTTCATCTTTGCGCTGAGCTGATGGCGGTTAGGATCGTTGACGTCAGGATATTTCACGGTGCGCTCAACATCCTCTCCGATGAATAGCGGACGCTTAGAGCAGTAGCGGTTCCACCAGTGTATCAGCTCATCATAGTCAGCAGCCGTATGGCCTATCTGCCAGTACAGCTGTGGCACGCAATAGTCTATCCAGCCGTTGTTCACCCACAGCAGGACGTCAGCATATAGGTCATCGTAGTTCTGCAGGCCGTTGGTCTTTGAGCCGTTCTGAGGATCAGACTTCTGATTGCGATAAATGCCGAAAGGCGATATGCCGAACTTCACCCATGGCTTTGTCTGATGGATGACCTTGCCCACCTGCTCTATGAAGGTATTGACATTATATCTGCGCCAGTCATTCTTGTTGCGTATGCCATTATTGTTCTGCTGGAAGTCTTTGTCATCAGGAATCACCTGTCCTGCAGCAGGATATGGATAGAAATAATCGTCCATGTGGAGGCCGTCGATGTCATAACGCTCTACGATATCCTTCACGACACGGCAGATGTAGTCACGGTTAGACTTCAGGGCCGGATTGAGTATAATCTGATTATCGTAGTTGAAGCAGTTCTCCGGATGTTGCTTAGCAATATGCGACGGAGCGAGTACACTCGTTGTCTTTGTCTTTGCCCGATAAGGATTGATCCAGGCATGAAGCTCCATATTACGGCGATGGCATTCTGTTATCATCCACTGTAGCGGATCCCAGTACGGCGATGGAGCCTTGCCCTGCACGCCTGTGAGGAATCGGCTCCATGGCTCTAACGAGCTTTCATAGAGGGCGTCACACTCTGGGCGCACCTGAAATATTATGGCGTTGCAACCGTCTTTCTGCAGTTCATCGAGCTGATATGCCAGCGTCTCTTGCATCTTCTGGGTTGACATGCCTTGGAACTGTCCGTTGACACATTGTATCCATGCACCACGGAACTCACGCTTCTGCTGAGCCATGATGGCTGTGCAGAGACATAATATATATAATAAGGTGTAGAATCTTTTCTTCATTTGCTTTACTGTATTATAACTTTGTATGAGACATAAGAACGACTGCAACTCGTGCAGCTCACAAGACTATGTCATCAGGAGCAGCAGCACATCACTTCAGCTCATAAAGCTCTGATGGCGTCTTACGCTTGAGGACATCAAGTAGGAAGTCCTTCCCGGCAATAATGCCATACTCACGGAGCTTTATCTCTACTGTCTTGCGCGCCAGTTCGGGATGATTATTCTCTTCAGAGAGATGTCCTAACCATACATGCTTCAGTTCAGGCGACGCATTCTCGGCGATAGCCTTTCCGCATTGTTCGTTGGAGAGATGTCCTCTGCCACTAACGATGCGGTCTTTGAGATACTGCGGATAAGGTCCGCGCTGCAACTCTCCTAATTCGTAGTTTGCCTCTATTACGAGATAGTTTGCCTCAGAGATGAATGGTTTCATCTCGTTGGTGACCTTTCCAGCATCGGTGATGAGACAGAATGTCACACCCTCGTGCCTGATGCGGTATCCTACATTGTCAGAACTGTCGTGCGGCACATGGAATGTCGTTATCTCCATATCGCCGATGGTGAATGTCTCGCCGGGTATGATATAACGTTCATACCCCGGCCGTATCTTCTTACGGACGCAGTAGTTCTCACCGATGCCGCGATGTACGGCTGTTGTAGCATAAACGGGGAGACAGAGATCGCTGGATACTGCTCCTACGGACTTTACGTGGTCAGCGTGATCGTGTGTTACTAAGACAGCATCAATGATGGGTGTCGTCATGCCGTAGTCGAGGAAGTATTTCTTCAACATTCGGGTTCCGATGCCGACATCAATCATAATGCCCGTCGTTTCGGTATATAGGTAGTAGCAATTGCCGCTGCTACCGCTTCCGAAGCATATGAAATGTAGCATTTATATTTTAAGTATTGGTTTTCGTCGAGAGACACGATAAGGGGGCAGGACAGCCCCCCCAGCAAAGGGGACAGCCCCCCAGCCCCCAAAGGGGGAGTTTTTTTAGATACTATCGTGCGGGGTGTGTGTAAGGGTCACATTCTCGGAGATTAAATC
>R12__coassemble_515_pt1 | contig 14785 bp, 12 predicted proteins | sample R12__metabat2_high_PE_039 | metagenome-assembled genome bin R12 | reverse complement strand
ATATATCTGTCAGCCTCACCCGTATAGACTGCATCTTCAGTCTCTTTCTGACGTTCATACTCATCAATGATTTGCTGATACCATGTGTTGTTACCATATTCGTTGTTTTGAGCTTTGCAGAAAGTTATGAAAATCATTAAGACAGATAAAAGACAGAATATTCGCATTGTGACTGATTGTTAGTATATTAACAGGTTTTTAATAGCTTCTATACTGATGGCAATGTTTGAATTTTTTACAGGATCATATATATTGGTTGTTACACCCAGGACTTCGCCTTTGTCATTAATTAATGCACCACCGTTATTGATGATGTCTTTTGGAGTATCAATATATATATGATTTTCTTTTATATGAGATATTTCGCCTGAGGTGAATGTCTTTTCTGAGCCATTGGAGTTGTTAATAATAAATACTTTGTCGCCTATTCTCGGTTGTTTATCTGGCAAGGTGATATATTTGTTGTTAGTGATGTTCACATGAAACAGCACGACGTCAGCCTCTTTGTCATAGAAATAGACTTTGTCAATATCATAATATGAAGCCTGTCCGGATATTCTTGCGACAGCGTCATCTGCATTTTCTAATACGTGAGCACAGCTTATGGCCAGTCCGGAACTGTTGATGAAGAATGCTGTCCCCTGAAAGGTTTTATTCTCTTTTTTTTGAGAATATTGCAAATACGGCATTGCTGTTTTGCCGTAGGATGCTAGTACCGGGCAAGGTATTTGAAATGGTGTTCACGTTTGGCGATTTCTGCTGTATCTTTGTCTCACGCTTTGCGCTTTGGTTTTTACTTGCAGTCTTTTTCCTTTTCTTTGCTTGGGCCTTACGTATTATATCTTCATACCATTTATGTGTCGAAACCTTGCTATCAGGCATGCTCGTTGTACTCCGATCAGAAATATCCTGAGCGAAGCCCTCTGTGCAGAATATAACGCAGAATAATGCAGCGACGGCGAGTAATCTTTTGTTCATATTTTATTGAAATATGTCTTCTATATAACTATGTTGGTTATAACGAGCTTAGCAAAGCCATAAAGAAAGCAGAATAGCAAATCATGAGGAACACAACAATTATTATGTTAAAGACAAAGAATGCGATGCCCCATGGTCTCCATGCCTCTTGCATGTCATTGAAGTCTTGGGCGCTGCGCCATGTCTTTTCGTTCCATGCCCATTTAGATCCCATGGCACCGAATAGGATGTTTGGTATGATGCCGAGCCATCCAAAGAATATGGCAATGAGTATGGCCCACCAGCATCCGTTCCAGAATCCCCAAATAGGGTAGAGCATGAATGCTCCCCAGTTCCATCCTAAGTCTGGCTGTGTATCGTCACCGTAAGCATTGTATTCTGACGCGACATTCACTGTCCCCTGATTAGGAGATGCCTGATAATTCTGCTGTGCATAATTCTGCTGTGCCGGGTTAAGTATCTGTGGGAAGAATCTTGTTATAGCATCCCATCGCAACTGATACTTGCCGGCAATGAGGATATGGTCTCCATACTTCAGAGGATAGATATTCTGCTTGACAGAATAGTTGTTGATGACTGTGCCGTTGCGGCTGACATCTCTGTATATGAGCTTATCACCATCCATATAGAGTGTGGCGTGTATGCCGCTGGCATATACGCAATTGCTGCCCAGGCAGATATCACACTGCGGGCTTCTTCCGATTGTTATTTCCTGTCCACTCATATTAGTTTCTGTCGTAGATAAGATCGCCAGGTGTCTGGCTTAACATTCTGCTCATAACGATGCATACTGTTGCCACTGTCGATACCAGTACGACAGTTGTTGCGATGTATGTCGTTGTATTCCAAAGTGAGAGGTAGTTGAATCCCTCTTTTGCTATGCCTGCCACTGGCAGCAGCAATTGTATTATCCATGTGATGAGGAGTGCCATGGCGACAGCAGCCAGGACGATAGCGATGAGTATGATGACATACACCTGTATCAGCTCACCGGCATTCATGCCGAAAGCTTTGAATGTGCCGATGTTGCGTTTCACCTTCTGGAAATAGCTCTGCAGCATATTGACCATGAACATTATGATGCAGACAAGCGAGAATATCACCATTGCCGCAGAGAGTATTGCTGCCATGACGGTGACGGCATTGAAATTCTCTTTTGATGCTACGAGTGACATGTCTATCTGCACCTGGTGCTCAGTCTTTGCATACTCCTCGAAAGCGCGTATATGGTCAAGATTGCTGAATGTCAGCGAGACGTATCGGTCAGGGACATTAGAGTTCTCGCCAGTGTCATAGTTGTATATTCTGACGATATCCATATCCTTGCATATGGCTTGTATTTTCTTGTCAATGGCAATCCACTGCTGTGTCGAGAGCTGTGGTGTCATGCTGCCGTAATTCAATGCCAGCTGTTTGCCCTCTTTCCATGTTGCAATCTGTGAGATGTTCTCCTCTATGCACTGCACTTTGGCAGCGATAGTATCGGGGAAGGCAGATTTTATCTTTGCAGCAAATGCCTTTGCATCAGCGTCGCCTGGTACGAAGTATATAAGATTTTTGATATAGTCCGTATGCTTATTGAAGTCAAAAGGATACTTGATGTCATTGTTAGGCTGCTCAGAGAGAAAGTTTGTGCCCATCATGTCCACATTGTTGGGCAGGCGGCGTACGACGGCCAGTACGGGCAGCGGCACGAGTTTGAACTTGCCCTCCAGCAGTGTCAGTCCCAGTGTATCGGCATTTTGATTGTATGCCTTGTAAGAGATGTATGCCGGTATGGAGTCGATGGAGCCTCCTATTCTCTTCAGCGCATCAGCAGTGATTATGAGTCCGAGTGATGTGTCAGTCAATTTGTTTGTATCTGCCACACATCCGTTGACGATATTCTCTTCGGCCAGTATTGCCTGCATCAGTGACGACTTCATTGTAGCGAAGTGCCTGCATCGCAGATATTTGTCGCTCTGCATGTCATAGTATTCCTCACGGTCTCCATGCACATCATCAAAGCCATACTTTGACTTTATCTGCTGGTCGTTGAGCGATTGTTCAAAGCTCTTGAACTTCTCGTTGCTGCCGTCAACGGGTATGTCCACCCAGTTGGTGAATGGATCTTCCATCTTCTGCTGCAGGTATATCATGCTGCCCTCGCTGAAGGCTATGCTGGCAAATGTTGCGACAAGCACTATTGTCAGCAGCCAGAGATTAGAGCAGTGCCTGCCCAATACCTCTTTGGCTTCGCGAACCATCAATAATTTCAGATATTGCTTCATTGTATTTTCAATTTCATGCACTGTAGGCGGCGCCTCAGCAAAGTAAACTTTGCATTCTACTTGCACTACAGTTCATAGTCTAATGTGTATTTATTTTTTCCGTAGGAAAGTCTCAAAGTCAGTGGCAGAGTAATTGTCTTGACCATTTGTCCAGACATTACTGTCCGCCTCTGCTTTATGGTATACGCATGTATCATTGATTACGCCATACGAAATATCCTCGTCATCGGCGTGTTCTTTCGGTCTGATGCATTTGCGTATCTTTATTATCACATCAGCGAATGTCACGGCAAGGTGCATGTCGTGGCTTACGATGATGGCACTGGCTCCTTCGTGGTCGTTAAGTTTCCCCGTCAGTATTTCCATTACTCTTACGGCATTCTCTGCATCGAGGTTTCCTGTAGGCTCATCACCGAAGAGTACTGTGAAGTCAGGTATGATGGCTCTGGCGAATGCGAGACGTTGCTGCTGTCCTCCTGAGAGCTCCTGTGCCATTCGTTTCTGGTCGATATGTTCAAGTCCGAGGTCTGCCAGCACCTTCTTTGTGCGCTGGAAGCATGAGAAGCGGCTGAAGCCCTGTAGCATTCTTGTGAATGCAATGTTCTCGAAGGCCGTGAAGTTCTTCATCAGGTTTGTGCTCTGGAAGATGAAGCTGTAATGCTTTAGTCTGAAATCAGACAATACTCTGTCACGCTTCTTCCACATTGCCTTCAGGTCACGCTCCTTCTCCTCAGACTCGAAGAAAGCGAAATGTGTGTCGTCTCCCGGCACGATGGTGTTGTTCATCATACCGAGAGTCTCTAGTATTGTGCTCTTGCCTATGCCTGACTCTCCCACGATAAATATCTTCTTGCCACGTGGAATGCAAAGGTGCTCTATCTCAAGTACTACACGTGAGAGGCCCTCTTTGTAGTTTTTGTCGTAAGAGCATCGCAAGTTCTCTATTTCAAATAATCTGTTCATTATATATCTATTGAATCTTTCATAAAACCGTAAAACCTTACAACCGATCCACTTTTTTAAGTGGAATCATTTATCGTAATCTAAAAACTACAGGTATAAAGTACTTTACTCTGACCGGTTCACCGTTTTGTTTGCCTGGTATCCATCTTGGCATAGTGGTTACAACTCTTACAGCCTCTTTGTCTAAAGACGGATCGACACTTTTCATAATCTTGGCATCAGATATGCTTCCATCCGTGTTGATAACAAACCCAACAGTCACCCTGCCTTGTATGCCATTTTCCTCTGCTACTGCAGGATATTTAACATGCGTAGACAGATACTGCATCAATGCCGCCTGTCCTCCAGGGAATGATGGCATCTGTTCTACCACGTCGTACACTTTTGAAGAATGCTCTACGGTGCTTTCTGACGCGATGCTGTCTTCGTATTCAGTAGTAGCTTTTGGTTCTTGATATATCACATGGTCTTCAGCCTTAGTGACGTGTGATTTAGCTACCGTCTTCCGCTTTCGCTTCCTTTGGTTTTCTGCCTTATAGTCATCTATGATTTTATCATACCATTTCTTTTGCGCGGACAGAGTTTTGCCTTGCACATTATTGATATTCTGCCCATGCACCACAGAGCACATGGCAAGAAGAAGTATACATAGAAGAGCACTCTTAGGCATATTTAGCAATATAGATGGGTTTTGCGATAGGGTGTCTGTTTATGGCAGTTCGTTGATGGGAATGATGTAGTATTTTATTCCGTCGATGGTGCATGAGTATTTGTAAGATGACCGTCCTATTCGCGACAGCGTCTCACACTTGTCTCTGTATCTGTGCATGATGGCAATGAAATCTTCCGTAGAGACGAAGTCAGTGTCAAGTACAGAGAGTATCTCTTCCGAGACGGGTGTATCACATCCGAAGACATCGCCAGCTTTCTGGCATGCCTCTACAAGTTTCTTTCTGTCATCGACGTCACCAGCGGAGGCATTTATCAGAGCCAGCACCGGTTCAAGACGTCTCAGTGCTTCTGTCAGCTCTGTGTTAGAGATGAGTATCACCTTGTTCCATAATTGCTTGCCGTCAGTGCTTGTCCTTTTGGCATAGCATGCTGTTCCGCAGATATATTCGACATTGTCAAACGGGCGTTGGTATTTGATGGGTAATACGACACGATAGCGTAATGAGTCACTGCTGTTCAGCAATGGGAATCTGAGGACATTTGTCGGCAGTCGGTAGTTCTTGCCTTTGGGGTTCTTGCCAAAAGCGAATTCTGCTATTTTGTCTGTGAGGAAGATGTCGTCGTAGAATTCTGCTTTCTCGTTAGCTGTAGCGAGAGCCGCGACGGAGTCTGTGTCCCAAACGGGTTCTATGCATAGTCTGTTGTTCCAAGGTGTGATATTCTCACGTTTCGTCCATCCCAGTATCTCGTCCTCGTGTCTGCCGCTGATGTTGCTGCTTCTTGCGAGCAGCACGCTGTCGCCCTCCTCTTTGTATATGTATAGCGCAAAGGTGTCGAAGCCCTGAGCAGATGATTTGGAATAGTGGCATGGCAAGTTGTGAGTGTGCAGCAGATTCTTCATTGTCTCCTGACTTATGAATGCCTTTTGGCAGTTGCTGGCATTGTCAACGGGGCATGCGGTCCATAGCAGCAGTCTGTCCATCGGAATCCATCCTTTAAACTCTGCCTTGCCTGAGATTTGCGGATAGCTCACTGCTCCTGGCGACTTCTCATCATACACTAAGGCATAGTCTCCTGCGATTTCTGCTATACGCAGTTTCTCGCTGACGTGGACACATCCTGATTCTGTCGAAGAGTTGTCTGGCAGCGTATAGACAATGTTGTTACCGTCGCTGTATGCTATCCAGTATTTGTTTGTCGTTGAGTCGTTCTGCCCCCATCCGTTCAAAGATGATATCTGCTTGGTGTCAGAGATTTGCATGGCAGTGTTCTGCAGCAAGATATTTGGCAGGAATGCGCTGCATGTCTCTGGTCGCTTCATTTCCTGTGCAAGACAGTGTTGCACAGGAATGAAGAAACAAAGTAATACGTATTTGATGAACTTAATCATTGATATCTCGTTTTTGTTTGTTACGGAATCATCTCCAGCGGCACCCAATAAGACTTTACGCCGTTCTGTGTGAATGAGTATTTGAAGTTGGAGCTCTTTGGCAGCGCGCTGAGATCCTCAATCTTTGTGCTCATCTTCTTCAGAATCTTCTTGAAGTCCTCGTTAGGACATGCCTGCTCGTTCTTTATCTCTGAGAGAGTATATACCTTCTCGCTCTGTCGTCCGCGAAGCATAGGCGTAGAGACGTTCAGGCCTCCGATGATGCGTGTTATCTCATTGAGGTCCATCTGCTCTATCTCTGCGGCCGATTTTTCTGTCATACTCTGTATGATGCCTGCCACGGCCTTGACGTAGTTGTTGCGGTCTTCTGATGTGCATGTCGTCACCTTGGCGGCCATCTTCAGTGGCTCCAGTTTTTTGATGAGTTCGATGAGTTCCTCTGATGATAGGAAGACGACAGCCTGCCAGTAGTCGTGGTTGGCCCCATCGTCCTTCTTGGTATATCCAGAGTATGCCAGCAGTGAGTTGGCTTTCTTTATGGCGTCATAGTCTTTGCCGAGCTTCCTGCGGAGGAACTCTTCCTGTATGCTCATGCCTTTCACACCTGTTGCTGATGCACCGTCGGTGGCCATGACAGACCCTGCATTCTCAATGGCGCTGAGCTGCTCGTCAATGGCCTTGCGGAATGTTTTGTAGCTCTCCTGAATGAGTGCCGTCAGCTCGCCCTCAGAAAGTTCGACGCCTGTCTGTCCGCGATGCATCTCAGCCACATAGTAGTGCTCCTTGGTGTTAGAGCGCACTCCGAGTCCGTGCTTTACGGGTCGCCATGACACTTTGGCATTGGCGCTGAGAGACGAGTACATATAGTCCATGTGGTGTACGAAGATATCCGTCAGCTGAGTGTTGAAGTCATCCCATGCCGGTTTGTCCTGATTGAGCACCTGGAATGAGAAGAGCTGCGCATTGGTCTTCTTTGCCAACTCCTGTATCTCCGTCTGGCTCACGCGTGTATCGGCAGGGTCATTGCCGCAGTCTCCGACGATGAAGATAAGGTTGCTGTTCTCTGGTGAGTATCCCATCTTCTCTGGGTTCAGCGCTGTCTTGAGTCCGAGATACATTGCCTCCCATGCAGTATGGTCACGGTCGGAGCTTGCCGCACCGTATCCGTTGCGTCCGATATTTTTCAGGAAGTTCTGCAGGCTGGCGTCCGTTGCATTTGTCATGCGGTGATACTCTACGACATTGTCCGCACCGTCGGTATAGTCACGGTATATCACGGCTCCGACGCTCACCTTTCCCTCAAGATATTGCGTTGCCTGCTGTACGGCCTTTGCCATGGCGCTGAAGTATTTACCCATAGAGCGTGTTCCGTCCATGACGACGATGACATTGATGTTGGCAGCGGCCTGCAGGTGTTTCTCCTTCACGCCCTTGCCCTTATCCATCGTCACCATCTGCTGCCCTAGCTCTCCGTTGGCAGAACCAAAGGCTGTAATCTTGAAAGATGTCTCAGAGTGTGAGTCGTTGTCGAGGATAGGGAATCGCATGGCTCGTGGCGGCATGCGGTATTGCGTGCTCGCTTGTCCCTCAGAGTTCTTCTGCCCGTATGTCCATGGCTGTGTCTTCTCAGACAGACCGGCATCTTCGCAGAGCCATGCTTTCTCGCCTTTGCTCACGAAATACTCCACGTCATCGGTGTTCCAGTTAGGCTCAAGACACGAGCGCTGGTTCCATGCTGAGAAGCTGTTGCGCGACACCCATCCCTCCAGGACATGGTCTGTGGTACCATCGAGCTTATTGTACTTTGCGATGAGATAGCGTGTCTCTGAGCCGTTGTTCGACTCCTTCATGATATAATGAAAGTCGATGCTGGCCTTCAATGGCACGCCATTGCTTTCGTTCGGGTCTGTTGATATCTGTCCGAAGCTGGCATTGCGGTCCATGTCGAGGTTGCGCACAATTAGTGCCTTTCGGTAAATGCCATACTCGTTCGTCGGACATGATGTCCAAAGTAGGAGGTTAGACATCGGCACCCACCCTAAGCATTTCGTATCACCGGATATCTGTGGATAGTTCACTGCCCCGGGCTTGTTCTCGACATAAACGAGGGCGAAGTCGTTCTTTATGGATGCTATGCGCACCTTCTGGTTGAAGCCGAGTGTGGCAGCCTTGCCTGAGCTCTTACTTGGTGAAACGTATGCGGTATTGTCAGAGCGGTCGCTATAGACGTCCCAGTATTTTCCTGTTGAGCCGTTCTGCCCGTAGCCGTTCTTTGCAAGATTCTTTGTGTCGGCACTGAAGATAGTTGTTTTGTTCAGCACTTTTGGTGAGTAGGCCGAGCACTGGTTTGGCAGTGTCTGGCTGTTTGCCGTGAGGCAACAGGCAAGTAATGTGCCTGATGCCAAGAGTTTTATTGCTGATTTCATATTCGCTTACAGATTAAAAATCAAAGTCGTAGATGGAAATGTATTTATTGATGTCTCCGAGATTTACCTGTCCGAAGGGTTGGTCTTTGGTGTAGGTAGGCCGGTCTTCCTCGCTGACATAGACGTCAAAATTAAAATCCTTCTCCAGCATCGTCTTGCCATCCAAGGCAAAGAACACCGGTGCCAGGATGCTCTCATTGTATCCAAGTTTCCAGAATTCGGATGTGAGATAGAACTCCATTCTGACGGCAGCATATTGCAGGTTTTTCTCTTCATCGACGATGTTGTATTCAGTGAAGAGGTTCACCAGCGAGCGTCGGTCGAACCATGGCTCCTTATTGTGCGACGGAAGGTTGAGTGCCTCGCAGAGGCGGTCGAAAGCCTCTTGTGTGTCCTTCTCTCCCTCAGGGTCTTTGACGTTGACGAGAGCGATGAATGGATTCTGGTTGTTGGGCATGTAGAAGATGACAGCATGGTCGTTCTCCAAGGCCTGTGCTCGCATCTTGCGTATGTGAGCGATGACTCTGTTTGTAGGCAGCGAAGGCTCATGGTCTATGAAGATGATGCGCAGATTGCGTTCGCTGTTGCTGGTCTGTGCATTGGCGCTCAGGCAGCAGACGAAAATCATGATAAATGTTATGAGATGTAATAATCTACTTTTCATTGATTTCTGGTTTTTATCAAGTTGTGTGTTCAGAGTGAAGTGGCTGCAGGGCATGATGATATGTCAGGATATTCAGTCTTGTATCTGTTCATGCATATAGGAATTGTTCCATTTTTCCTTTTAGACCATTGTGCGCTATGAACACCTAATAGTTTGAATTTCAGCAAGAATAGAGGTAGTATTGAATCGGGTTGCGATTAGTATTGAGTTGGGCTGCGATTAGTATTGAGTGAGGCGCTCATTAGTATTGAGTGAGGCTCCGATTCAATACTAATCGCAAATTGTTCCGATTCTGCCATCTTTTTGCCCCTTGCGAGGCTGGTCTGCCACGTGCAGGTGTGCCGTTGCCTATCTGTTGATTCGCAGCGTCAGTGATGTCACTTTGCCCCGGCTGTCATAGGTAGCTCCGACGACCGTGACCGACTTCCATATTCCTGCACGTATATAGCCACGTATATTGGCAACGCTTGTCTGTGCCTCCTCCCCGTTCTCTGTGTCGAGATTGGTGTATTTGATGGAGATGTTGCGTGGGTAATCACTTGATCGGCCATTGACGATAGCCGTCAGCTCGTCATAGCTTTGCGTCTTTGGTGCAGCAGCGGGTTTCGCTTCTGTTTCTGCAGGTTTTGCCTCTTTGGCTTTCCGTAGAGCCTCTAGTTTTTTCTGTTCTTCCAGTTTCTTGGCTTCGTCGAGCATTGATGCACCTGGCTGCTCACCGCTGTTGCTTCCGTTGGCATCTGGTTGTCCGCCAGGTTTAGGCCCCTCATCAGGAACACTCTTACCGGCACTGCCAGAAGGTGCTGAGGCCATTGCTGTCTCGGAGATATCATCTGCAGAGGTGTGGCCTTTGACATATTTTGTTATGCCAAAGCTGACAGCTCCACAGACGAGAAATGCGGCCAGTGCTATAGTATATACCTTGTTCTTTCCCATAGTTTGTTTTGTTATGCGTTAATAATCTTCGTCTTCTGCCAGCCAGTCAGCTGGATAGTTGATTTTCAGGACGACCTTTGAAATCTTGTTCAGATCGTTGTGTTCAACGCTGGTGACGGTGGCAGTCAGCTTACACATCTGCAGAAGGTCTTGCACCTGTCCGAGACTGCTTGTCTCGCTGGTGTCGCCAGCGGGCTTGTTTGATACCACCACTTCATGGTCGTGTGCGATGTAAGGGTTGTCCACCAGCGATTTCTTGCCGTTGAGCAACGCTTGCAAGGCACTTGCCGTCATAGGCTTCTTGATGGTGACCTGCTTCTCAAAGTTCGGGAAGTCACGTTCCTCGCAGAGGAGGTCGCCCGTTGAGGCGTCCACCAGTTTCACACGGTAGAAGCCGTCGTCCTTGGAGTAGGGAAGGTCGGTGAATTCACCATTGTCGCTTTCTGCCACCTCTTTATTGCCATAGTATGACATAATGACTATCTTCCAGGCCTTCGCTGGTGGGTATGCCACCTCGAACTTGCAGTAGTATGTCTCCTTTTCCTCATCGAATTCAATCTCCGATATGGACAGTGATGGAGCTATGGTGCCACCTTCTTTTATATAGCTGCTGTCGGCCTTCTCTGTGAATTTGACATCTTCTGTTGCTTGCGTCGTCTCAGTCGTCTCTGGAATCGTGTCGAGGGCATTATAAACCGCGATGCCACCTGCGACGATGGCCGCTGTGGCTGCTACGCCCAGACAAGCCTTCTTCGTTCCTGCAGGCAGATGGAACGATGCATATTCCACATTGTCAGAGTGACACTTCGGACACTCCACCCAGCTGGTGTCATTGGCTTCGAAGATGTGTCTGCATTCCCAGCATTCAAATTTCTTTATCATAGTCCTGTTATAGTCTGATGATTAGTCCAAGGTTGATCTTCATGGCCTGACGCTTGATGCTGCCATGGATGCTCGCCAGGCTGCCAATATGCTCGTAGCTCTCCTTGCCGTAAACAGAGTTCTGGATGATGAATGCTTGTCCGTCGCTGCTCTTTATAAGATCGTTGAGGACACCCATCTGATAGCTTACGTTGAAGTCGAGAGCAAATGGAGTGCTCGGTATGTTGAATCTCAGACCGGCAGCACCGAAGGCATCCACCGATAGCTTTGACACACCCGTCACCTCTTCTGACTCAAGATTGGAGTTGCTGAATGTGGCGTTGCCAAAGCCATTGTATCCGAAATTCTCGTCGAGCCGGATATTGCCATACTCAGAACCGTAGATGCCATAGATGTATGCAGAGCCGGAGGTGTCATAGAGCTTGTTGCTGAGATTGTAGTGCGCTTTTGCTCCGACATCGAACACCAGTGCTACAATCTTGTTGAAGTGGATGGCGAAGTCCCAATATACCGGTATGGTGAGACTCTTTATCTCTGCGCTTTGTGAGATAGACAGGTTGTCGTAGTATCGGGTGTAGCTGTCGCCATCGACATCAGCACCATTGGCTATGGAGTATGTCTGTGGAGAATAACTCATATTAAGCTTGGTGTCGGTAAGTCCTCCACCGAAGAATATTCCCACCTTGAAGCTTGACCGTGAAGGGAAGACGTAGCCGATGTCAAGTCCATAAGCTTGCTCTTCGGCCTTCATATCTGTGTAGTTGTTGTCGTTCTCCATCTTCAGCAGGTCACCGTTCAGTATGTCATAGTGGAACTTGAAGTGCCAGCGCTTGCGTGTCAGCTTGATATGATAGATATTACAGTCGGCATTGTCAAGGACGAGCTTCACGTTGGAGTTTGGGTCGGCATATTTCGGTTTGCCAACGGCATCGACGAGTGCCTGGCCTGAAGCGTTGAAGTCAAGATACTTGCGGTTGATCTTCACCTTTGTGTCGAGGTCGCCCGTCTTCTTCACCACTCGGTAGTTCTCAGGTATGGTCCTGATGGCGTCAGCCTCACCAGCGATTTTCTCAAAGAGGCATTTGTCTTCATCCTTATTATATGTTATGGTTGCCGTCAGCTTGTAGTCAGAGGCATTATAGAAGTCAGATGCGAACTCTATGCCGCATGAGTTTGTCAGGTTGACATATTTGTCAAACATGCAGTTCACTTTCCAGCTGTCGTTGTCCCAGTAGATATCGCCACGGGTGATATTCTTTATGACGATACGTGTGGTGCTCGACTGTGATGTCAGTAGGTTGGCGTAGTCCTTGACAGATATTACGCTGCCTTTGCCTATGCCAACGATGTCGTTGAAGACCTCTGCATCGTCAGAGACGAACAGGTCGCGGAAGCTGCCGCCGTAGTTCTTGAAGTCTTCATCCATGGAGGCATAGCGCTGATAGTCTTCCAGCAGATCGACAACCTTCAGCAGCATCTGGCGCTCATCCTGCGCGGGTATTGTCTGAGCGTTGATGACAGACACGAGATGGAATGATAATATCGGGAGGATAGCAGCAAGTGCTATGATTCGTTTCGTTGTATTCATAACATTCAGTCTGTTTACTTTACCAATATTTTCTTACCATTAACAATATATACTCCAGACACGGCGTCTGCACGTGATATCTTCCTTCCTGAGAGAGTATAGACGGATGCGCTGTCACCGTTTGTCTCATCATCATAGACATCAACGATGCCGTCAGCAGTGTTGTCGAAGGCTCGCGATGATATCTCTGCGGCAGTGTAGGCCGAACCGTCCCAAGAATCGTCAACCCCGTCAGTGTATCGTTTGCCGCTCGTAATCTGTACGCCGTCATCATACTTCCATAGGCTGTACACCCAGAAGCGGTTGTTGCTGTCGTTGAACTCTGACGATGTGAACGAGCCGAATCTTATGGTGCCCGTCTGCTGCCTTACCTCCTTCTGAGGATGGTCAGTGCCGTTGCGGTCGGTGTAGCCGAACACCAGGTAGTATTCATAGTTCTCCAGCTCTGTGTCAGAGATATTGGCAGTTGCTATGAAAGTGCATGAGGTGCCGTTGCCCTTCTTGACAAGAGCAGTAGGTGTATTAGGACGGAGATAGACAGTCAGTAGCTTGTCAATCTGCTTGACTGCCCATAATGTACCATCAGTGTATGTGTTGGCAGCATTAAATGAACATGTATATGTTGCGGTATTCATTCTCTTTGAGCCATAGTTAGAATAAGGCGCGGTAAAGGTAGTGCCCCTGCTATTAGAATATCCATTGTTGAATGTCCACGAGTATGTCCATTGGTCACTGCTGGCGGTGTAGTATCCGCCATAGCAGTCGTCTATTGACATTTCCATGGTGTTGCCCTCACGTATGCCTGTACCCACCATCGTGCCTCTGTTGACGTCATAGACGTTGATATTGTCAGAGATGACAGGGCGGGGATATTTCGTGACGCTATATGCCCTTGTTTCGCTGAATCTGCTTACTCCTTCACAGGTATTCGTCGCGGTGACAGAATAAGAGTCTATGGATGTTGACTTGTTCTTCGTGTCATAGACAATCGCTGCGTCATAGTATGGCTCTGAGCTTGACTGTACCAGTGCCCCGCCTTTATACCAGTTGTATGTCCAGCCAGTCTTTACGCCACCGAAGGTTGTCAGACTCAGACGTTGCGTCTGTCCGCCGCATGCCACCAAGGATGTTGTCGTTGCCGACGGTGAGCTGATGCTTGGTGTCGGCCACATCCTGACCTCATGAGTACGGGTAGTCTCGTATTTCTTGCCATTATCGAGAGTACCGGAGACAGTCAGTGTTACTGTATAGATAGCTCCATTGCTGTTGCTGGCGTTATTGGCTGTTATTGCCAGGGTCTTATTATTTGATGTTTTGTTGTTGAAGTTCCATAAATAAGACCAATTATACTTCGTGTCGTTTATCAGTGATACGCCATCGTCGTTCTTTATTGTGAAGCCCATCGACATGTTGTCACCAAAAATCATATCATGAGCGTATGACTCGGCAAACTCTACTACGGGACAAGGGACGAAGGTTGCATACCACGTGTAGCTTTCTTGCTTCCATGTCTCTTCTGTGCCGTTAGTCAGCCTGCCTTTATTGGTGACGGTCAGTGTCACATGCTTTGAGACATTCTCCTTTGAGCGCTCAGAAGACATGGTGTATGTGCTTCCGGTGCCCACAACATTTCCGCTCTCATCTTTCCACTCAAAAGTCCACCCGGATGGATAGCCTCCGGAATTACTTACAGACAAAGCCCATGTCTGGTCTTGGAACAGTTCCTCGGGATTAAAGGAGTAATTGATTTTGGGCGAAGGTGCAACAGTTGCTTCTGGGTATATCTCTACGGCATAGGTCTTGCTTATGCGCTCTCCCCAGATTGTCACTCCGTCAGGAGCATAGTTGGTCATGGTGAGCCAGATATTTGCTGTCTTCTTGCTTGTACCGGAGTTTGTGCCACTGTATGAATATATAGACGCCGAAGACGATGCACCGTCGTCATTCGTCCACTGATATCGCCACTCGCCGCCACCAGATGCCGTAATGCCCCACCAGCAATTGGCACTCTTATAATAG
>R12__coassemble_499_pt1 | contig 15023 bp, 12 predicted proteins | sample R12__metabat2_high_PE_039 | metagenome-assembled genome bin R12 | reverse complement strand
ATGTAGTTGCAATCTCGCTGTTTCACCTTCTCGATGTAGAAATATGCGGCGAGGTCGTTGGACGTGATGCGTGGGTGTGGCAGCCCACATTTGTCGTAGATGTCCCATGAGCATCCCCCTACCCTATGCTACCAGCACTCAATCTTGTCTTGTATGTCGGGTAGTTTGTCTTTTGTGAATGTGGGCTCAGCACCTTTGTGTTTCTGCTCGGTATAGTCGTTGAGCAGTCGTACGGCATATCGTCCGAGATAAGTTATAGCCACGAGATTGCATACCGTCATGATGGCCATAAAGAAATCGACGAGAGCCCATGCGAGGTTGATAGCCATCAATGCTCCGATAAATACCACTACTCCTAACAATAGTCGGTATGCTTGCACATAGTGTTTCTGCCATCGGCTATGCTGAAAGAGGAATATGAGGTTGCTCTCTCCATAGTAGTAATTACCTATGACACTGGAGAATGCGAAGAAGAAAATCGCTATGGCAATAATGACTTTGCCAGTCTCTCCGATATGTGCGGTGAGTGCTGCCTGTGTCAGTTCTATACCGTTGAGTCCGCAGTCATATAGCCCTGAACACATAATGATGAATGCCGTGCATGAGCATACCACGAGTGTATCGGTGAATACTCCGAGAGTCTGTATTAGTCCTTGCTTCACTGGGTGTGTCACATCTGCCGTGGCCGCAGCATTTGGCGAGCTGCCCTCACCGGCCTCATTGCTGAATATGCCTCGCCTGAATCCCATGAGTATTACGGTGCCTAATGTTCCGCCGGCAATCTGATTTAGTCCGAAGGCATTGCTGAGGATAATGCCCAGGGCCTCTGGTATCTTTGTGACGTTTGTCATGACGACCCATAGTGCAATGATAAAATATGCAATCGCCATAAATGGTACTATCACAGAGCATACCTTTGCAATGCGTTGTATTCCTCCAAAGATGACAGAGAGTGACAGTGCTGCCAACGCTGTGGCCATGACCATAGGGCTTATGCCGAATGCCGTGGTGAAGGCGCTGGAGATGGTGTTGGCTTGTACGACATTGTTTGTGATGCCGAACTCGAGAAACATACTAACTGCAAAGATAACCGCAAACCACCGTTTGCCCATACCATGTGAGATGTAGTATGCCGGTCCGCCGATATAGGAGTCTCGGCTGTGTTGCTTGAAGAGCTGTGCGAGAGTACATTCCACAAAGGCATTGACACTACCTATCAAGGCCATCACCCACATCCAGAATATTGCTCCTGGCCCTCCCACAACGATGGCAGTGGCGACACCAGCGAGATTGCCGGTGCCGATGCGTGTGGCTAAGGAGACGACAAATGCCTGGAAGCTGGATATTCTCTTGTTGCTATTGCCGTTTCCGGTTTGGGAATTCTGGAAGAGCAACCGTATCATTTCTCCGACCATACGAAACTGCACACCGCGGGTGCGTACGGTGAACCATACACCTACGAATGTCAAGAGCACTACCATAACTGTGCCGAGAGGGGCATTAATGATATTGAGTATGTTAACTAATTGTTCTTGCATAAGCTCTGGATAATTAATGGTTGCGATTGCTATCTGGGATAATGGGGATAATGGGGCTAATTGGTCTAATTAGTCTAATTAGTCTAATTGGGCTAATTAGCCTAATTGGTCTAATTGTGACTCTCAACTCATTTTACTTTATGCTCATTTCCACAGAGAGGCCATCAGCCGTGATGTCCTCGTGATATTCGCTGCACAAAGAGTTGATAATCTTGCTGGAGTATGTGCTCAAAGCCTTCTCAAGAGATTGTGACATACCCGGGAACAGCAGATGCATCTTCATCGACTGATCATCCTCAGCATAGTAAATATCACAAATGGCGGGGCGCTGCTTAGGAAGCGTTTCCATCAGCAACTCTTCTAGTATTAGCTGCAGATGGAATATGCGATGCTGGAGTCCGAAACGTGTGCAGAAAGTTGCTATCTCAGCATAGAAGTCATAGATATCGGAATTGGTATCTGCCAGTTCATAGTGCAGCTTGCGAATATGCTGTATGAACATACGCGTCTCCTCTTTCTTTGGATGCAGGAACACCTGCTCTGGTGTACCGTCTTCCTGTATATTCCCGTCAGAGAGATATATCACACGTGTGCTGACGTTGCGTGCGAACGGCATCTCGTGAGTCACGATGATCATTGTCATACCATGAGCCGCAAGACGACGCATGACGCCAAGCACCTCGCTGACCATGGTAGGGTCGAGGGCAGATGTCGGCTCGTCGAAGAGTATGCAGTCAGGATTCATGCTCAGGCAGCGTGCTATAGCCACACGTTGCTTCTGACCTCCCGAGAGATTGCGTGGATATGCAGCGGCCTTATCGGCCATACCCACTTTACGCAGCAGTTCCATGCCCTGCTGCTCAGCCTCAGCTTTGCTCATGTGCAGGAGTTTCATCGGACCTACGGTGACGTTCTGCAGGATGGTGAGGTGTTCGAAGAGATTGAAGTTCTGGAATACCATGCCCATACGCTGGCGCACCTTGTTGATATCTGTCCCTTTGGCAAGGATGTTCTCACCCTGAAAGATTATCTCCCCCGACGAGGCTTGCTCTATGCCGTTGAGACAACGCAGGAGTGTACTCTTGCCTGTGCCGGAAGGTCCGATGATGGATATCACCTCGCCCTTCTCTACTGTGAAACTGATGTCCTTCAGCACTTCTGTCTTAGTGCCGTCAGGCTGAATATATGTCTTGGAAAGATTCTTTATCTGTAACATAGCGATGCCTTATATGCGTTTAGCCAATAAATCAATAAGTGATGTAAACAACCATGCAAGCAGGAAGTAAACCGCAGAGATGACGAGCAGCGGGAGGAATGCCTCGAAGCTTGCGCTACGGATGAGGTCAGATGCCTTTGTGAGGTCAATGACGGAGATGTATCCTACGATGGAAGTGCCCTTGAGGAGGCTGACAGCTTCATTCTTGAAGACAGGCAGTGACTTATGTATTGCCTGTGGTGCAATGAAATTGAAGAATGTCTGTACGGGCGAGAAGCCCATGGCCAGTCCTGCCTCGCGTTGTCCCGGGTCGATGCTCTGTATGCCCGCACGATATATCTCGCTGATATAAGCGGCACTGTTCATTCCGAATGCAATGATAGCGACAACGACAGCTGGCAATCCGGCATGTGCGAAGACGACATAGAACAGTATCATCAGCAAGACAAGCATTGGTATATTGCGCACGAAATAGAGATATGCCTTGCCCGTGAGACGCAGCGTCCGACGGCGATTCATCGTCAGCCAGCATATCACGCCGCCAAGCAATGAGCCGAGTATCAGCGCAGAGAAAGAGATGAGCAGCGTCACCCAGAAGCCGTCGGTAAGCAGTTTCCATCTATTCTCAACAATCAGAGAATAATAGACGCTCTCCTTCAGTCCCTCCCACCAGGTCTTACTGCTTACATATTCAGGGTCAGCAATGATGAATCCGGCCTTCACTGAAGCATGGCTGTCGGTAAAGTCAATCTTGCTCTTGCGCTCATCGTTGATGGCTAATGTAGATGCCACGACATCAATCTTGTCTGCCTGAAGTGCCGGTATAAGATTGCCGAAATCGTATGTGTCTATCTGCAGCAGCATGCCTCGTGATGCGGCATAGCGCTGCATGATCTCCACCTCGCAGCCGGTCCATTTGTTATTGATGAGAATAGACGTCGGTGGTTTCACGCCCGAGATGCCGAGACGTAGTATGCGTCCATTATTGCCTTTCACAGGCTTGCCGTCTGTTGGTTCTACTACGACACAGCTATGGAAATCGGTGTTGTTGACGTCAAACCATCTGTCGATGATCTTCTGCATCTCACCTGTAGCTGCAAGGCTGTCCTGGAATGCATTGATATCTTCCGTAAGACGGGTGTTGCCTTTCTTTACACCAAAGGCGTATGGCGCATCGATATCATCAAGAAGCTTGCCTACCTTAAGATGCTGCCGGTGGAAGGCATCGTTATAAGCATAGAGGCTGGCACCGAAGAAGACATCGGCCTTGCCTTCGTTGAGAGCGAGCATACAGTCAGTGGCATCGCCATAGCTGACGAAGTTGATGCCGCGGTCTTTCAAGTAGTTGAGAGCGTAATCTTGCTGGATGGAGCCCTCAAGATAACATACGGTATGGCCTTTCAGCTCATCGTATGTCTGTGGGTTATACACCTCTTTCTTATTGTCACAGCTGCTGAAAAGCATCGCCATGGCAAAGAGGGCGCTAACCAACGGTAAGGAAGTGATTTGTCTGTGTCTGAACATATTTTATGAGATTGTCCCTGTCCTGAGAGAGAGGGAAGTTTTTTGCTAATATTACCTTTTGGCAATCTTCATCATACGATAGCCGTATATTGCGACAACGATGAAGCAGATGAATGGGAGAATGAAGCTGACGTTGACAGCCGGCATGCCACCGACCTCACCCATATCAATGATAGAAGCCTGAAGTGGAGGCAGAACAGAGCCACCAAGGATGGCCATGATCAAACCTGCAGCTCCGAACTTTGCGTCATCGCCGAGGCCGTCGAGTGCTATGCCATAGATTGTAGGGAACATGAGTGACATACAGCCGCTGACGCCTACAAGGCAGTATAGTCCGGCACGTCCGTCAAGACCTATAACACCAGCAACAAGCACCATGGCTATAGAACCGAAGATGAGAAGCATAAGGCCAGGATTGAGCCATTTCATAAGGTAGGTGCAGATGAAGCGTGAGCAGATGAAGATCATCATGGCTATGATATTGTAACCCTGTGAGAGCACCTCTGCCGACTTCTCTGTCAGCGTACCTGTCGTCTCGTTGCCTAATATAGAGAGTATCGTCTGCTCGAGGCCTGTCGTCTCTGTGCCAATGAGCACACGCGTACCATATTGTATTATAAAGGTCCAGCACATTATCTGTGCTCCGACATAGAAGAACTGTGCTATGACACCCTCACGGTAATAGTTGATGCCGAAGATGCGCTTCAGCGTTGGCATGAAGTTGATGTCATGGCTCTGGTCACCGTTCTTTGGCATACGCGATACCCAAATGACAATGAACATCAATGCTATGACTGCGGCAATGATAAGGTATGGCGTGACGAGAATCATCAGGTCAGACTGCTTGACAGCCTCAAACTGGTCGTCGGGGAGCAGCGCACGCTCTTCTGATGTCAGCGGGCTGAGACGGTTCTGTATGAAGTTCATGGCCACGAACATGCCGAGTATTGAGCCGCAAGGGTTGAAGCACTGCGCCATATTCAGTCGGCGGGTGGCTGTTGCCTCTGAGCCCATAGAGAGGATATATGGATTACATGATGTCTCAAGGAATGACAATCCACATGTAAGGATGAAATATGCTATAAGAAAGAAAGCATAAACACCAATCTCCTTGGCTGGCCAGAAGAGGAAAGCCCCGAAGGCATACAGGCCGAGGCCCATGAGCACACCGGCCTTGTAAGAATATTTGCGGATGAACATGGCTGCGGGGAATGCCATGGCGAAGTATCCACCATAGAAAGCCACCTGCACGAGTGCGCCTTCTGTTACAGACATTCTGAAAATCTTCGAGAATGCCTTTACCATAGGGTTGGTAATGTCGTTAGCAAATCCCCATAGCGCAAAGCATGAGGTAACGAGGATGAACGGCAATAGCATGCTGACGCCGTTAGCGTGAAGTAGTCCTTCTTTTTTCTGTTCCATTGTGGTTATATTGGTTATGTTAGTTTCAATTTACAATTTGACAATTTACAATTTTACAATTAGGGGGTGACAAGTGATGAGTGAAGAATGCTGAATACGTTATTTGTCTGAGCGAATAAATCACAAAGAGAGGCCCCCCAGCCCCCAAAGGGGGAGTTTTTTAGATACTATCGTGTGCCGAGCGATGAAATCACAAAGAAAATATTAGAAAATACTTAATGAGGATTAATTGTTATGAGTCGTGATTGCTATAACTTGCACATATCGTGAGAATCCATTTGTAATCATAATTCTTAGCTCTATGCACTATGCTCTGTGCCTCTTAGCTTTTAACAGATGATTATCTGGCCTTGTAGCCGTTGAGGAAATCACGTGCAGCCATACGCTTCTTGCCTGACAGCTGGAGCTCAAGCACCTCAAGCATAAGGTCTTGGCACGCTATGTAGAGATGCTTGCCATCAATTATCATTGTACCGGGGAGTGTATCACCCACAGGCTGACCGGTCTTTGCAGCACGATAAATCTTCATGGCAGGAGTATTGTTGACGGCTGCCGTCCATGCTCCTGGATATGGCGATAGCCCGCGAATGAAGTCATACACCGCCTTGGCATCTGCATCCCAGTGTATCTCACAGGTCTCCTTGAAGATCTTCGGCGCATGATGCAGGGTGCTGTCTGACAGGCCATTTACTATCTCCTCTTGTGGAACAGACTCCACATAGCCGTCACCCTCAATGACTTTATTGATGGTAGAGAGGGCTATCTCTGCTCCGAGCGCCATCAGTCCGTCATAGACATATTCTACGTCAGCATCATCAGGAATGATGAATTCCCGCTGCTCGATGATGCGCCCTGTGTCTATATCATGATCAAGGAAGAACGTTGTCACACCAGTCTTCTCCTCGCCATTGATTACAGCCCAGTTGATAGGTGCAGCACCGCGATATTGAGGCAGTAGGGCAGCATGAACATTGAATGTCCCGTAGCGTGGCATTGCCCACACCACTTCGGGTAACATACGGAATGCTACAACGACCTGAAGGTCTGCATTGTAGCTACGCAACTCTTCAACGAATGCTTCATCTTTCATCTTCACAGGCTGCAATACGGGCAGTCCATGTTCCACGGCATACTGTTTTACCGGTGGTGCTTGCAGCGTATCGTGGTGACGTCCTACAGGTTTGTCGGGTTGAGTGACAACGGCCACAACATTATATCCTCCGTCAAGGAGTGCCTTCAGAGTAGCTACTGCAAACTCTGGAGTTCCCATAAATACTATACGCAGATTTTCTTTTTCCATAATAATATATATTTTTTTTACACAGAGGGCACAGAGGAGACAGAGGACACAGAGGATACAGAGAGTACAGAGGATACAGAGAGTACAGAGGATACAGAGAGTACAGAGTATACAGAGAGTACAGAGGATAAAGAGAGTAAATAAATTAAATAGGACATTTAATATACATTATCAACCGAAAATAAGCAGGAATTATTACAGATATGTCTCTTACTGAATAATTAATGATGTCAATTTCTGAATAATTTCTGTTGAACACTATGACTATTTCTGTTGAACACTATGACTATTTCTGTTGAACACTATTATTATATGTTTAATGTCGTTAGTCTGTACTGAGGTCAGCCACCATCTTGCGATACAGCGAGTAAACATGTGATCGTGAGACATAGCCGATAAGCACATTGTCTGTATCTACGACCGGCAACTGCTGGGCATTGGTACTGTCAAATGCCCGCATAACATCCTCCATAGCATCATTGACACCCAGTTTGGCAGGAGGTTCAGACATCAGTTGCGACACCCTGAACCGATGATACAGCTCTGTACGGAAGAGGATGTGGCGCAGTTTCGTCATGTCTATCTCTCCAAGAAGATGATTGCCCATATCAACGACCGGCAGCACATCAACACGTGAGCGACTCAGCCGGTGTACCAGTTCAGATAACTGCATGTCAGGATCTACGGCAGAGCAATCGCGCTCAATGACCGTATCGAGCGACATCAGCGTCAGCACCGTGTGGTCGGTATGGTGCGTCAGAAGCTTTCCCTCACGAGCGAGACGCATGCCATAGATGCTGTGTGGCTCGAAGATATATATGGTGAGATAAGACATCGCGCTGACTATCAGTAGTGGTATGAACAGCTGATAACCTCCTGTGAGCTCAGCGATGAGGAATACTCCTGTCAGCGGAGCATGCATCACACCAGACATCACACCCGCCATGCCTAACAGAGCAAAATTATTCTCCGGAGCATAGACGCCTATGCCATAGGTGTTCCACAGACGTGCAAACAGGAATCCGGCAAAGGCTCCGATGAAGAGTGATGGAGCAAAGGTACCACCGCAGCCGCCACCGCCGTTTGTTGACGCGGTAGCAACGGCCTTCGTAGCTACCACCAACGCAACATATATAATAAGCCATTCGTAGTGTCCGGCAAATAGCGAGCCGCTCATCACTTCGCTCCAGTCAGCTTCTGTCTTGCCGCTGAGCAGAATGTTTATGCCTGTATAGCCCTCGCCGTATAATGATGGGAAGAGGAATATCAACGCAGAGAGCACCAAGCCTCCAAGGAGCCATTTCGCATAGGGATGCGCCGACAGCTTGCCGTAGATGTTCTCAAAGAATGTCATCGAGCGAATGAAATACAGCGATACCAATCCACACGTCACGCCCAGCAGGATATTGGCAGGCACACGGCTGACAGGCCACGCCTCAGCCAGAGTAAAGTGGAACAGCGAATCATCTCCTGCAAGAACATACGTAAAGCATGTCGCTGTGACACTGGCAATTATGATTGGTAGCAGAGATGCCATGGTGAGGTCTATCATCAGCACCTCGATGGTAAATACCAAGCCGGCGATAGGGGCTTTGAAGATACCTGCTATGGCAGCAGAGGCACCGCATCCCACAAGCATGTATATCGTCTTTGAGTCAAGGCGGAACATCTTGGCGAGATTGCTACCTATCGCCGAGCCTGTCAGCACAATAGGAGCCTCGGCACCTACAGAGCCTCCAAAGCCGATGGTTATGGCTGAGGCTGCTACCGACGACCACATATTATGCGCTGGCAGTCGGCCTTGCTTTGTGGATATGGCATAGAGGATGCGTGTTATGCCATGCGAGATATTATCCCTGACGACATATCTCACGAAAAGCATTGTCAGCAAGATGCCAAGGACAGGGAATACGAGATAGAACCAGTTGAAGTCGTTGTTATAGAAATTGTCATTCAGCACATGCTGTATGATGTGTATCAGCGAGTGAAGCACATAAGCGGCCACAGCGGCAAGTATGCCCACGATGAGTGCGAGCAACAGGGTTATCTGCCGCTTGCTGATGTGCTCCACACGCCATTCTACAATACGATCGAGGAATGACTTATTTTCTAATGATGGTGACGTCTCCACTTGCTGTGAGTTTTATTATACTTGAAGGCTGATGCGGCTGATGCTCCTGACGACGTGTCCAGCAGACATAATCCACGGCAGAGAGCAGCTCGGGCGTGATGTCTCGGTAGTTCTGGGCGGCAGGTTCACCGCTGACATTGGCGCTTGTTGACACCAACGGCTTCTGAAAACGGAAGCACAGCTGCTTGGAGAATTCCTCATGTGTGACACGCAGGGCAATGCTTCCGTCGTCAGCAATAAGGTTTGGAGCAAGTCCTGATGCTCCGTCAAGGATTATCGTTGTCGGCTTTGTGGCCAGGTCAAAGATATCCCATGCCACATCAGGGACATTGCGCACATAGCGTTGTATGCGGTCGGCAGAGTCAACGAGGCAGATAAGTGCCTTTGAGTCATCGCGGTGTTTTATCTCGTAAACACGCTTGACGGCTTCAGCGTTGGTTGCATCACAGCCTATACCCCACACAGTATCAGTAGGATATAGAATTGTGCCACCTTGCCGTAGCACCGTTACCGCCTGTTTTATATCTTCTTCGCGAGTCATTAATCTTTAATTATAATCATTATTGAATAGCTTCTTCCGAAACTCCAAATGTAGTGCTTTGTCGTAAGAAAGATCAGAAGCAATACCGTACACTAATACTTCGAACAGCCGTATGTGGTATTTACGGACGTTATTAGTATCTGCGGACAACAGTCTTAAGATGAGGAGAAGATTAGGCCTGTATTGTCCTTAGATAGCGACATAATGCTAATCGGTGTCTCGTTAGCAGCATTTGAAATTTTCATTTGCTGCCTTTGATAAATTGATTTGCTATCAACGAGACTCCGATTTGACATTAGCTTATCACTCACCCTATTGGCAAGAGTTACTTCACCGTCCATCCGAGAGCGGCAGCACCGAGGACGGCAGCGCCTGCTCCATCAAGGCTTGATACAAGGAATTTTGCTTTGCCACGGTATATCGGGAGCACGGCATTGTCGTATGCACGCTTGATAGGATCCATAATCAAATCACCCGACTTGACAAGGCCTCCGAAGAAAATATATGCCTCCGGAGAAGAGAATGCTGTAAAGTCAGCGCATGCCTCACCAAGCATCTTGCCCGTGAACTCAAAGATTTCCTTAGCGGTCTCGTCGCCTTCCTTCGCTGCCTTAAATACCTGATAGCTATCTATTTCTTCTGGTTTTAATGAACTAAGCAATGAAGCCTTCTTGCCACAGCTGACCATCTCGCGTGCCGTACGAGCCACACCTGTTGCCGAGCAGTATGTCTCAAGACATCCCTTGCGTCCGCAGCCACACTGGCGGCCATTCTCACGCACCATGATGACGTGTCCGAGCTCTCCTGCGAAGCCGTCATGTCCATAGAGCACTTCTCCGTTGACAACAATGCCTGAGCCGACGCCTGTGCCGAGAGTGATGACGATGAAGTCTTTCATTCCTTTGGCACAGCCGTAGGTCATCTCGCCGATAGCAGCTGCATTGGCGTCGTTTGTCAGAGCCACCTTAATGCCGAGACGCTCGCTGAACATCTTGGCAAGAGGCACAACCTTGCCACGGCCCCATACGAGGTTTGGTGCAAGTTCTATGCAACCATTGTGGTAGTTGCTGTTAGGGGCACCTGCGCCCATGGCATAAATCTTGTCTATGCCTCCCACCTTATTTATAATAGGTGTGAGTGCAGCAACACATGCATCAACGAAGGGTTCCACCTCCTGATAGTCTTGTGTCTTGACAGAGGTCTGAGCAATGATGTTGGCTTCGCGGTCAACAATTCCGAAGACGGCATTCGTGCCGCCGAGGTCAAGTCCGATGACATACGGACGTTCTTGGTTAGTGTTCATTATTTAGTCAATTTTTGATGATTTTATTATTAACAGATACGAATATCTTTGGCAAAGTTAATAATTAATTCTAATAAAATGCAGATTTTAGCCAATTAATTTGCGTATCTCAATATTTTTTTGCAATTTTGCATCGTTATTATTGATATAGAATATGCCTTTCGACTTTCATATAGACTTAATGGAGCTTGCATTGAAGGGAGTACTCATCGGAATAATTGCGTCAGCACCGATGGGTCCTGTAGGTGTGCTCACCATACAACGTACTCTGAACAAAGGACGCTGGTATGGACTCGTCACCGGCTTAGGAGCCGCCATAAGTGACATCATATACGCATTGATAACGGGTCTCGGAATGAGTTTCGTCATGGATCTCATCACCAGCCCCCAGAATAAATTCTGGCTGCAGCTCTTTGGTGGTACGCTGCTGCTGGTATTCGGTGTCTATTGCTTCCGTTCTGACCCACGCAAGAAGATACACCATAGCGGCAACCAGAAGGGTACTCTCGTGCACAACGGCATCACGGGATTCTTCGTGACGTTCTCTAACCCGTTGATAATATTCCTCTTCATGGCATGTTTCGCACAGTTTGCGTTTGTCGTGCCATCACATCCGGTAGAGATGACGTTCGGATATATGTGCATCTTCGGAGGAGCCATGCTATGGTGGTATGGCCTGACGTGGCTCATCAACATGGTGAGAGACAAATTCTCCGACAACAGCATACTTATCATCAACCGCGTCATTGGCTCTGTAGTCATCATTTTCTCGGTGCTCATGCTCTTAGGTACGGTATTCAACCTTTACACCTTCAGTTATTGGTAAACCGTTGCATGTAAGCGCTCTATGTTCGCAAGAAGAATTATAGAAACATCAACTGTAAGCTTATGCTCACCAAGAACATCAGCAAAACATCAACAAGCATTCATCATTATATAAATAATGTTTATATCACAAAAGCTAAGACAGGATAATATCGCAGAATATCTGCTCTACATGTGGCAGATAGAAGACATCATACGTGCATACGACTGCTACATGCCGAAGATTCGCCGTGAGTATATCAGCAGATTTGATATCTCTGACGACGACCGCGAAGACCTAACCGACTGGTACTCTAACCTCATACGCATGATGACAGAGGAGGGATGCCGAGAAGCTGGGCATCTGCAGATAAACAAGGTCACCATGCAGACTCTCATCGAGCTGCACCAGCAATTGCTGAAGTCACCGAAGTTCCCATTCTATAGCGCTGAATATTATAAGGTGTTGCCGTTCATCGTTGAGCTTCGCAACAAGGGCGACAAAGAAAAGAACGAGATAGAGACATGCTTCGATGCACTCTATGGCGTAATGATGCTGAGGCTCCAGAAGCAGGAGATATCTGAAGATACACTACGTGCCGTAAAGGAGATCACAACATTCATAGGCATGCTCTCTGACTATTACAAGAAAGACCGCGAGGAGGGGCTGGAATTTGATTAAGGTTTGAGGTTTGAGGTTGAAGGTTTGAGGTTTCAGGTTTGAGGTTTGAGGTTTATTTGATTCTTGGATTAAGACCATTCTCTTAGCCAAACTGATTTTGTGGATTATAGTGGTGATTTAAGAAACAAGGTAATTAAGGAATAAAATTTGATTTACAGACTATGAATATACTTATAACAGGCTGCAACGGACAACTCGGCAACGAGATACAAATCCTTGAGCGGAGACATCCCGAGCACACATATTTTAATACAGACATCACGCCAGAGGCTGATACCGTAAACAACTACCATCAGCTTGATGCCACAGATGCTGATGCCGTGAATGCATTTATAGAGGACAACAGCATCGAAGGCATCATCAACTGTGCGGCATATACCGCTGTGGATAAGGCAGAGACAGAACGCGACATCTGCAGCCAGCTAAACACCTTGCTGCCTACATGTCTTGCTGAGGCAATAGAGAACCGTGGCGGATGGATGATACACATCTCCACCGACTATGTCTTTGACGGTACCAATCATACGCCTTACACAGAAGACAATACGACAGCACCGACAGGTGTCTATGGAGATACAAAACGTGCAGGCGAGATAGCTCTTATGAGTGCGTGCAGCAAGGCTATGGTGATACGCACAGCATGGCTATATTCTGAGTTCGGCAAGAACTTCGTAAAGACAATGCTCTCACTCGGAAAGACAAAAGACGAGTTGGGAGTTGTAGATGACCAGATAGGCACACCGACATACGCCATGGATCTTGCTGAGGCAATATTCACCGTTATCTCAAAGGGAATACAGCCGGGAATATTCCACTATACCAACGAGGGCGTCATCTCATGGTACGACTTCACTAAGGCCATACATCGTATTGCGGGCATAACGACATGTCATGTGCGCCCGATACATACTGCCGACTACCCTACCCCTGCATCTCGACCACCATACTCTGTCCTCGACAAGACAAAGATCAAGGAGGCCTACGATATTGAGATTCCGTATTGGGAGGAGTCGCTCGCTAAATGTATGGCTGGCATGTAAGGCAACAGCTTATACACAACAACGATTGACATCTTAATAAGCCCCATCTATAATAATAAAACAAAGCAATAGCAATACAAATCGTGAACGCAGAAATAGAACGCAGACGCACCTTCGCCATCATCTCTCACCCGGATGCCGGCAAGACTACTCTCACAGAGAAATTCCTTCTCTTCGGTGGACAGATACAAGTGGCAGGTGCAGTAAAGAGTAACAAGATACGCAAGACGGCCACCAGCGACTGGATGGAGATTGAGAAGCAACGTGGCATATCTGTCTCTACATCAGTCATGGAGTTTGACTATCTTCCTGCAGGACAGGAGGGAGCACCATATAAGGTTAATATCCTCGATACACCTGGACACCAGGACTTTGCTGAGGATACGTTCCGCACGCTGACAGCCGTGGACTCTTGCATCATCGTAGTTGACGGAGCAAAAGGCGTGGAGACACAGACACGAAAGCTCATGGAGGTTTGTCGCATGCGCAACACACCGGTCATTATCTTTGTAAACAAGATGGATCGTGAAGGACGCGATCCTTTCGACCTTCTTGACGAGCTGGAACAGGAGCTGCAGATACAGGTGCGACCATTCACATGGCCTATCAATCAGGGAGTGAAGTTCAAGGGTGTTTATAATATTTATGAGCAAAAGCTCAATCTCTTCACGCCTGACAAGCAGCGCGTAACAGAGAAGGTTACAGTTGATATCAATACCAATGACCTGGACAATGCTGTAGGAGAGGACGATGCAGCACAGCTACGTGAAGACCTCGAGATGATAGAAGGGGTATATCCACCTATTGAGGACGTCATAACAAAGGATGCCGGCAGCGACAGCCTCTATCGCTCTGCTGAAGTGGCACCGGTATTCTTCGGCTCTGCACTCAACAACTTCGGCGTTCAGGAGCTGCTTGACTGCTTCGTAGAGATTGCACCTTCACCAAAGCCTACCAAGGCTGAAGAGCGAGATGTCAACCCTGATGAGCAGAAATTCACAGGATTCATCTTCAAGATTACAGCCAATATCGACCCTAACCACCGCTCGTGCATAGCATTCTGCAAGGTTTGCTCCGGAAAATTCGTGCGCAACCAACCATATCTGCATGTTCGCAACGGAAAGACGCTGCGATTCTCTTCGCCTACACAATTCATGGCACAGCGCAAGTCTACAATAGATGAGGCATGGGCAGGAGATATTGTAGGATTGCCTGACAACGGTATATTTAAAATAGGTGATACGCTGACAGAAGGCGAGAAGATTCACTTCCGTGGGTTGCCGTCATTCTCACCTGAGCTGTTCAAATACATTGAGAATGATGACCCGATGAAAGCAAAGCAGCTGGAGAAAGGCATCAATCAGCTCATGGACGAAGGCGTGGCGCAGCTTTTCATCAACCAGTTCAACGGACGCAAGATCATCGGAACAGTCGGTCAGCTGCAGTTTGAGGTCATACAGTATCGTCTTGAGAATGAGTATAATGCAAAGTGTCGCTGGGAACCAATACATCTCTATAAGGC
>R12__coassemble_493_pt1 | contig 15091 bp, 10 predicted proteins | sample R12__metabat2_high_PE_039 | metagenome-assembled genome bin R12 | reverse complement strand
AAGATATGTCACCCCTTCGGGGTTCAGAGTAGCCAACATGTCTATCATTGCCTTAGTAATTGTGTTATTAGCATTGAATAATTGCGCTGTCAGTATTGAGTAATCGTGCCGTCGGTATTGAATAATCGTGCCATCAGTATTGAGTATGAATAAAAAATGGCCATTTTTTCAAGAAAAATGGCCAAAAAATACGAAAAAATGGCCATTTTTTTCAGAAAAATGGCCATTTTTTATTCTTGCTAAATAGTAATGGGTGTGTAATCGGTATCTTTTGGCTGTGTTGTTGGCACCAAATGCAGATAAAGACGGCTGCAACGCGAGGGTGCGGTGAGCGAATAAATCACAAAGAAAATATTTGAAAATCGGGGGGTGGAAAGGAGGGGCGTCTTTTTCTTCGTTTTATTTGTGGTAGCGCTCGGTATCAAGCGGTGAGATGGATGTGTCTCCTTCGCGCGCGCGTATATATAATATAAGGTGTAATGCCACGGCAAATGGATATGCGTGCATTGTCTCGTGTCATGCCGTCAGACACGAAGGCAGGCAGAGGACGGCATCGGAAAATGCAGCGCTCGGCTACTGTATGATGGCTGATGAAGCGTCAACATAGTAGTTGCCGAAGGCATCAGGTCCGGAGACCTTGCAGCCGTAGCGTCCGGTGTAGTTGCCAGAGACATAGACATCGCATTTGATGAGTGTGTTGAGATGGTCGGCATATTCCTGTGCAGCGGCTTCAGATGTGAAGTGCTTGCTCGTGGCTGTCATGATGACAGCTACCAAGGCATCGTGCAGGCTTGAGCATGAGCCTTTCAGAACGGTGTCCTTGCCGATGAGCACCGTATCGAAGTAGAAGCGTGAGGTGTTGAGGGTGGCGTCTGCACCGGTGATTGTCTCCGGCATGAAGACCGCATCAATATCGGCGATGTCGGTGCCTGTGCCGTTGCCTGTGATGTCGATGTGCAGCGTCAGCTGGTTGTTCTTGCGCTCTGTGACGCGGAATGCAGCGACGTAGTCGTCATCGAGTGTCAGGGTTGTGGTCTTGCTGCCGTCGAGGCCGATCTCCTTCTCGAGGTCGATGATCTCGCTGAGGTTGTGCTCGATGAGCAGCCACTTGAACTTCGGCTCTACGCTATACGTATAGGTAGGATTGAATAGTGATCCGCCCGTCTTTGTCGATGTCACGCCCATATATATGTCAGCATCGATATAGCTCATGGCTGTAACCGTGCATTTGAGATATTTGTTGGCGGCGGTGGCATACTTCTGTGCATCAGCCTTTGAGGAGAATGTCGGGTGGAGGATTATTGCAGACAAAGCCTCGGCAAAGCGCACGATATCTGTGCTCGTGCCTGTCAGCCGTACCTTTGTGTCAGGGATGTCGATGTCGAAGTCTATGAGCAGTTCTATGTGGTTCTGCTCTGTTGCTGACGGGGTGAGCACAATGCGGATATCGAGATTCACCGTGTCATCGTCATCGGCCAGCGTGCCTTTGAGGTGGAATGTGTAGTTTTTCTCCACGTCGAAGACTCCGACGAAGTGCTGCTTCTTTGCGTCATCGAGGTAAGTGTTGACGTTGATGTTCGTGTATACGACGTCAGAGAGGAGGTCGTACATCACCTGTAGCATTGCCTGTAGGTTGTCGGCGTTGGCGTATGTTGACGGTATCTTCTCGCCCCGCATGCAGCCGTCCATCATTCCGCTGAAATACTTGAAGCCTCCGCTGAGGTGATTGCCGATGGGCAGTTTGTCGAGGAGGAATGTCGTGAGCTCTTTCAGCGGTGCGCAGTTCCAGTCGTAGTCGTCCATGTCTGTGCTCATCATGTGCAGCTTGTCGCCCCATAGCGCCTGAGCCGTCTGTGCACATGCATACGGCACCGACATGTCGTCGGTGAGGTGCATATATTCTATCTGCGTCTCCGGCACCCATCCGTCAGCGGTGAGGTCGCTCTTGTCCCATGCCTTATAGATGGCACGGTAGACAGCCGACTGCCCGTCGAAGACCTCCGGCTTGAAGATATCGTACATGGGAGGCGCTGTCGTGCCGAAATATTCCACCATCTTCTGGCTTATCTCTCCGTCGGTGAAGACGCGGGAGTTTATTTCATCGAGGATGCCCGACGTGAGACATTTCTCCGTGAAGATGTCCTCCATGCTGATGGCATGCATGCATCCCTCGTCGTAGATGGCCTTTATGCCTTCTATCATGCTCATGAGAGCGTAGCTGGTGGTGGCGCCGGGGGATGCGGCATACTGTGCTGTGCCGAGGAAAAGATATAGCGGCACGAGTGCTCCGCCTCCGCAGATTGTCTTGCGGAAATGTATGCGCTGGAGCTGCTCCGGTGTTGCTATACGCTCGAGATATCGCTGTACGGCGATGGCCATTGAACCGCCCTTGCTGTAGCCGGTGCTCAGGGTGTAGTAGTCGGCGGAGATGGGGAGACCCTCTGTGGCTACGTAGTCGAGTGCCGCGAGAAGTCCGTCAACCATATTGCGTGCCGCGATGGAGTGGAGCATGAGGCCTTCGTTGTTGCCGCGGTTGGCATTGAAGCCCATGCCGTCAGGCTCTACGACCATCGCGCCGTCGGTAGCTATGCGCGACATCAGGCCCATCGCCATATTCTCGTCGCCGGTGGGTGCGAGCTTGTCGTTATGCACCATCGACGGACTGTTGAGCACGATGAACTTTATCTCGCGAGCCGTCTGACGGTCGGTGGCAAGCGGCAAGGTGACGCGCTCAGACATCACCGTCGGCTGGTTGTACTGGTTGACGGTGTTGTAGTTGAGGATGATGCTGCGTATGCAGCCGCTGTATGTGCTGTCGTATGCACTTGCCGGTAATGCGAATGCTGCCAGCATGATGGCTGCGACGGTGATGATGTTGCGCATGATAGAGTATTGCTTACATTAATGACTTAGCCTTCTCAATGGCGATGTCGATGTGCGAACAGATATGATCGTCGCCGATAAGCTGGTTGAAATGAGCCTTGGCGAGCACCGCCTGCACCTTCTCGTTGACACCCGAGAGCACGACCTCTATGCCTTGCTGGCGTGATGTGATGCAGATATTTGAGAGGTTATGGATGCCGGTAGAGTCGATGAACGGCACCTTACGCATGCGGATGACACGCACCTTCGGACGCTCACGGAATCGTGACATCAGCTCCTCGGCCTTGTTGCCGGCACCGAAGAAGTACGGGCCGTTGATCTCATAGACCTCAATGCCGTCAGGTACCTCAAGGTGCTCGTCGTGCTGTGCCTCGAGGTCAGACTCCTCCTCCATGTCGATATCGTGGATGAGCTTGACGTCAGAGGTCTCGGCCATGCGTCGCATGAAGAGCAGGCAGGCGATGACAATGCCCACCTCAATGGCGATGGTGAGATCGAAGATTATGGTGAGGAAGAATGTCACGAGGAGCACGGTGATGTCCGACTTCGGATTACGCAGAATGCCTAAGAACGACGGTATGCCGCACATGTTGTAGCTCACGACGACGAGCACTCCGGCGAGACATGCCATCGGGATATACTGTGCCAGCGGCATGAGGAACAGGAAGATAAGCAACAGCACGATGGCATGTATGATGCCGGCTACCGGTGTCTTGCCGCCGTTGTTGATGTTCGTCATTGTGCGGGCGATGGCTCCTGTTGCCGGTATGCCTCCGAAGAGTGGCGTGAGGAGATTGGCGATGCCCTGTCCGATGAGCTCGTTGTTGGAGTTGTGACGGTCGCCGATGACACCGTCAGCGACGGTGGCAGAGAGCAGAGACTCTATGGCGCCGAGGATGGCGATGGTGAGGGCCGGCTGTACGAGGCCTTTCAGCGTGAGCCACGACAGCTCGGGTACCTCTGCTCCCGGCAGTTCTGATGATATGGCGAAGCGGTCGCCGATGGTCTCGATGGTCGTTACGCCGGCATACTGCTTTAGCAGCAGAGCCACGATGGTGGTTATGATGATGGCAATGAGAGAGCCAGGAATCTTCTTGCTTATCTTTGGCAGCAGCACAATGATGGCCACGCTGAGCACGCCGATGAGCAGACACCAGGAGTCGATGGTGGAGATGTTCTGCAGGTAGCATATCCATTTCTCGATGAAGTCTGACGGCACCTTGTCGATATGGAGGCCGAAGAAGTCCTTCATCTGCGTTGAGAAGATGGTGACGGCGATGCCTGATGTGAAGCCTACGACGATAGGGTAGGGGATGTATTTTATTATGGTGCCAAGGTGCAGCACGCCGAAGAGTATGAGGAATACGCCCGCCATGAGTGTGGCGATGGTGAGTCCCGACATGCCGTACTGCTCTATGATGCCGTAGATGATGATGATGAATGCTCCGGTAGGGCCGCCTATCTGCACTTTGCTTCCGCCGAAGACGGAGATGAGGAGTCCTGCCACGATGGCGGTGATGATACCTTTCTCAGGCGATACACCGGAGGCTATACCGAAAGCAATGGCAAGCGGCAGGGCAACGATGCCCACGATGATGCCTGCCATGAGGTCAGCCATGAATGTCTTCTTGTCGTAGTGACGGAGACAAGAGATGAGTTTTGGTTTGTACATTTATTTCAATTAGCAGTTAACAATTGGCAATTAACAATTATGATTGCCGATGCTTCAATTTGCAATTAACAATTGGCAATTGACAATTATGATTACCGATGTTTCAATTAGCAATTAGCAATTGACAATTGACAATTATGATTACCGTTGTCTCAATAGGCAATTAGCAATAATGATTGCCGTTGTCTCAATTAATAATTAGCAATCATGAATGCCTCGGACGGGCCGTGGCAATCACAATTGCTAATATGTTTGTATGGAGTGGATGCCGGATTACTTGTTCTTCAGCAGATCGCGGATCTCGGTGAGAAGCTTCTCCTCAGCAGATGGCTCTGGTTCTGGAGCAGGAGCAGCAGGCTCCTCCTCTTTCTTTGCAGCGAGCTTGTTGATGCCCTTGACGAGCATGAAGACGCAGAATGCGATGATGATGAAGTCGAAGAGTGTCTGGATGAAGTTGCCGTAGTTGATGGTGGCAGGAGCGAGCTCCACGCCCTCAACGACCATCTTTGGAAGCTCTATCTTCAGGTCGGTAAAGTTGACACCGCCGATGAGGTAGCCGATAGGTGGCATGATGATGTCGTCGACGATGCTTGAAACGATCTTGCCGAAGGCACCGCCGATGATAACACCGACTGCCATGTCTACAGCGTTGCCCTTAACGGCAAACTCTTTGAATTCCTTTACGAAATTTCCCATGATTGTTGTTGTTTTTAGATGAATGAATAATATTGTTGTTGTTTGTAATGTAAGCGCTATTTGCACAGATGTGTGCGTCTGCGATGCTAAATTTGTTGCAAAGGTAATAATTTTATATCAATTTATTGACATTTTACTCAAAAAAATACAATTTTTCTATTATGTATCAAATCTTTTTTGTAATTTTGCATTCGAAAACGGAGAGATTGGCAGTTTTCGCGTCTCTCTTGCGATTGGAATTATATATTATTTATAATAGGTATTAATACTTTATTTAAAAGCTAAAACAAAATGGTAAAAGTAGCAATTAACGGTTTCGGCCGTATCGGTCGTCTGGCTTTCCGTCAGATGTTTGAGGCAGAAGGTTATGAGGTAGTTGCAATCAACGACCTTACATCTCCAAAGATGCTCGCACACCTTCTCAAGTATGATACAGCACAGGGTGGTTTCTGTGGCAAGATCGGTGAGGGTAAGCACACTGTTGAGGCAGGTGAGGACTCTATCACTGTTGACGGCAAGAAGATCACTATCTACGCTAAGCCAAACGCTGCTGAGCTTCCTTGGGGCGAGCTTGGTGTTGACGTAGTTCTCGAGTGCACAGGCTTCTATACATCAAAGGCAAAGGCTGAGGCTCACATCCAGGCTGGCGCAAAGAAGGTTGTTATCTCTGCTCCTGCAGGCAACGACCTCCCTACTATCGTTTACAATGTTAACCACAACACTCTGACTCCTGCTGACACAGTTATCTCTGCTGCATCTTGCACAACAAACTGTCTCGCTCCTATGGCAGCTGCTCTCCACGCATATGCTCCTATCCAGTCAGGTATCATGTCAACAATCCACGCTTACACAGGCGACCAGATGATCCTTGATGGCCCACAGCGCAAGGGTGACCTCCGTCGTTCACGTGCAGGTGCTCAGAACATCGTGCCTAACTCAACAGGTGCTGCTAAGGCTATCGGCCTCGTAATCCCTGAGCTCAACGGTAAGCTCATCGGTTCTGCACAGCGCGTTCCAACTCCTACAGGTTCTACTACAATCCTTACAGCTGTCGTTAAGGGTGCTGACGTAACAGTAGAGGGCATCAACGCTGCTATGAAGGCTGCTGCAACAGAGTCTTTCGGCTACAATGAGGATCAGATCGTTTCTTCTGATATCATCGGCATGAAGTACGGCTCACTCTTCGACGCTACTCAGACAATGGTAGCTAAGATTGCTGACGATCTCTATGAGGTTCAGGTTGTTTCTTGGTATGACAACGAGAACTCATACACATCTCAGATGGTACGTACTATCAAGCACCTCGCTGAGCTGAAGTAATACCACGCTCGTTTCATAAAGCATCATAAGCTTACGACAGGTCATTTGGCACATTGCTGCCAGATGGCCTGTCTTTTCTTTTTAAATGATTGCGTTGGCTTATGTATGCGATGCTATAAAGATAAAAAAGCCTAAAAAAGGCACTTTTTTTCGCGCTGACGGCTTTTATGTCAGAAAAAAGTTGTAACTTTGTACCTTGAAAGATTGTAGGTAAAATGCGCCAGAGCGCAAGGAAATGGGCAAATACGCGATTTCTGCTCTTCCGTAACCCATGCATGACTTAACAAATAGGAAATAATCATTAAGGTATAAATGGATATAATAGAAACAACCGATAACGATCGCATCAAACAGATCGATATCGAACAGGAAATGAAATCGAGCTACATCGACTACTCTATGTCGGTCATCGTGGCTCGTGCCCTCCCGGATGTGAGGGATGGCTTTAAGCCCGTGCATCGCCGTATCCTCTACGGTATGCTCGGCATCAACAATGTCAGTACTCAGCCATACAAGAAGTGTGCCCGCGTAGTCGGTGAGGTGCTCGGTAAGTATCACCCACATGGCGACTCCAGCGTCTATGGCGCCCTCGTGCGTCTTGCTCAGGAGTGGAACATGCGCTACACACTCGTTGACGGTCAGGGAAACTTCGGCTCTGTCGATGGCGACTCCGCTGCCGCCATGCGATACACCGAGTGCCGCCTGTCGAAGATGGGCGAGCACATCATGGACGACCTCGACAAAGAGACCGTCGATATGATGAACAACTTCGACGACTCGCTGCAGGAGCCTACCGTCATGCCGACGAAGATACCTAATCTCCTTGTCAACGGCGGCAACGGCATCGCTGTCGGTATGGCAACGAATATGCCTACCCACAACCTCGGCGAGGTCATCGACGGCTGCTGTGCTTACATCGACAATCCCGATATCGACACCGACGGCCTCATGCAGTATATCAAGGCACCGGACTTCCCTACTGGCGCATACATCTATGGCATACAGGGCGTCAAGGATGCCTATGAGACAGGTCGTGGCCGCATCGTCATACGTGCGAAGGCTGAGATAGAGAGCGACGAGCAGCACGATAAGATTGTCGTGACAGAGATTCCTTACGGTGTCAACAAGGCACAGCTCATCGAGTATATTGCCGAGCTCGTCAAGGAAGGCAAGATTGACGGCATCACCAACGTCAACGATGAGACAGGCCGTCAGGGCATGCGTATCGTCGTTGACTGTAAGAAGGATGCCAATGCCAATGTCATCCTGAACAAGCTCTTTAAGATGACCGCTCTGCAGAGCTCGTTCTCTGTTAACAATATCGCACTCGTCAAGGGACGCCCACGTCTGCTGACGCTGAAAGAGTGCGTGAAGTACTTTGTGGAGCATCGCCACGATGTCACAATACGCCGCACGAAGTTCGATCTGAAGAAAGCCAAGGAGCGTGCTCACTTGCTTGAGGCACTTATCATCGCATGTGACAATATCGACGAGGTGGTACACCTCATCCGTGCTTCGAAGTCTCCTGCCGAGGCAGTAGAGAAGCTCATGTCGCGCTTCGAGTTCGACGAGGTACAGGCAAAGTATGTTGTCGATATGCGTCTGTCGCAGCTGACAGGCCTCCGTATGGAGCAGCTGCATAACGACTATGACGAGCTGATGAAGACCATCGAGTATCTGCAGCAGATTCTCGACGACCCAGAGCTTTGCAAGAAGGTTATGAAGGATGAGCTTCAGGAGGTTAAGGAGAAGTATGGCGACGAGCGCCGCACGGAGATAAAGTACTCAAGCGAGGAGTTCAACCCAGAGGACTTCTATGCCAACGACCCTGTCATCGTGACAATGTCGCACATGGGATACATCAAGCGCACAGCACTCTCTGAGTTCCGTGAGCAGGCTCGCGGTGGTGTCGGCGCCAAGGGCACCAGCCATCGTAACCAGGACTTCACCGAAGCCATCTACCCGGCCACTATGCACAACACGATGCTCTTCTTCACGAAGAAGGGTCGTTGCTACTGGCTGAAGTGCTACGAGCTGCCAGAGGGCGGCCGCGACTCTAAGGGTCGTGCCATCCAGAACATGCTCAACATCGAGGCCGACGACCAGGTGCAGAGCGTCCTCCGTCTGCGTGGCATCAACGACGAGGAGTTCATCAAGTCGCACTATGTTGTCTTCTGTACGAAGAACGGTACTGTCAAAAAGACAGTCCTCGAGCAGTATAGCCGTCCGCGTGCCAACGGTGTCAATGCCATCAACCTCCTTGAGGGCGACGACCTCGTTGATGTACGCCTGACAAACGGCAAGAACGAACTCATCATCGCCAGCAAGAAGGGCCGTGCATGCCGATTCCATGAGAACGACATCCGCGTGATGGGCCGTGTCGCTACCGGTGTCCGTGGCATCCGTCTTGACGGACCTGACGATGAGGTTGTTGGCATGATTGTTGTCAACAACCCATTGGAGGAGAGCGTCCTTGTAGTATCAGAGAAGGGCTATGGCAAGCGTACTCCTATCGATATACAGACAACTGAGGGCGTCGACAACATCTATCGCATCACACAGCGCGGCGGCAAGGGTGTGAAGACTCTCGATATCACACCAAAGACCGGTAGCCTCGTGGCTATCAAGAACGTGAAGGACGAGAACGACCTCATGATCATCAATAAGTCGGGCATCGTCATTCGTCTGAGCGTTCAGGAGTGCCGTCTGCAGGGCCGTGCTACGCAGGGCGTCCGTCTCATTAACCTTGAGAAGAAGAACGACGTCATCGCAAGCGTCTGCAAGGTCATGGGCTCTGAGCTCCAGGCAATGGTAGAGGCTCAGAATCGTGCTAATGGCACAGAGAGTACAGAGGCTACGGAGGGCACAGAGAACACAGAGGCTACGGAGGGCACAGAGTTTATAGATGACGCTCAGCAGAATGGTGGTGGCAATGCCGCTCCGCTCGTAGAGTTCGTTGATGGCGACGACGCTCCTGTTGAGGAGTAGGCCCCGCCCCCCCTCCCCCAAGGGGGGGGGCGTGGAGAATGCGACAGTTATTACCAACATTTTTTATATTGAAGATTTTTAAATTAACATCCAATATTAACAAAACACCTACTATTATGAAGAAATTCATGTTGATGGCTGCTACAGTGATGATGTCACTCGCAGCAAACGCACAGAGTTCACCAGAGGCAAAGGCTATCAAGAAGTTGAAGACCTATGCAGAGGTAGAGGCTGCCTTCAAGGCTTCTGGCTCAGCAATGAGCAACGAAGACAAGGCATTCTGCTACAACAAGCTGGCAGAGCTCGCAAAGAAGGAGAGTGATGCTGCCGAGAAGGCTGCTATCGAGGCACAGCTCGCAAAGAACGAGGCTGGCAGCGCTGAGCTCACAACAAAGAAGAACGAGATGGCATACGCCGCTCTCGCTAACTCTGCTGAGGCTTATGCCCTCAACGAGAAGTCAATGAAACTCGGTGACAACCTGCAGACACTGCGTAACTCTATGGTTCAGGCAGGCCTTGACTCATACAACGCAAAGAACTACGCTGGCGCACAGAAGTACTTCGGCATGTTCGTAGAGACACGTAAGGCTCCTCTCTTCTCTAAGGTTGACTTCTCTGGCGAGCAGAACTTCGGCCAGGTATGCTACTATGCTGCCCTCGCTGCTTACTTCAACAAGGACGGCAAGAAGTGCTCTGAGTATGCTGACGCTGCCCTCGCTTCTGGCGAGAAGGACATCACCAACGATGTCATCACCGTCAAGCTTGGTGCTCTCGAGACCATGGCACAGGACAAGTCTATGGATACCGCTCAGTATATCAACGAGGTAAAGAAAGTATATGATGCAAACCCAGACAACGAAGGCGTCTTCGGCAAGCTCGTAGGCCTCTATGACGACTCTGGCAACAAGGCAGGTGCTAAGGCACTCCTCGACAGCCGTCTCGCTCAGAACCCTAACGACGCTATGGCCAACGCATACGTTGGTCAGAACGCACAGTCAGAAGGCAACTATCCTGAGGCTATCGCTGCTTACACAAAGGCAGTACAGGCAAAGCCTGACTTCCTCCCTGCTAAGCTCAACCTCGGTGTCTGCTACCTGAACAAGGCTGCTGCCGACATCGACGCCAACACAGATGCTCGCGGTAATGTCAAAGCTGACAAGAAGGCCGGCATCGTTGAGGATCTCAACAAGGCAAAGTCTATCCTCGAGGAGGTTAAGGCTGCCGATCCTGATAAGCTCCAGGTCAACTGGTCTTATCCTCTTGAGCGCGTCAACTACGCTCTTGACAATGTGAAATAGTTTTTTCATACATTATAATATGCGGCACGGCTGCTTGTGAAAGCAACTGTGCCGCTTCTGCTAAGGCGCCAGCCATATGCAAAACTCTCATTTGCAGAATAGGCTTTTGAAGATTGTTTAAGTATTTTACAGGATAAAAGACGTGAAGAATACGATACTGGTATTAGTCATGCTGATGATGGTGACCGCTTCTGCCGTGGCGCAGAAGAAGGAACTCTCAGAGGCGAAGACATACATAAAAAGCGGCAAGAACCTCGACAAGGCGGAGACCTTGTTGCGGAAAGTCATTGCCATGCCCGAGCAAGCAGTCAAGGTGGACAACCATGTCCTCCTTGCTGATGTCATGCGCAAGCAGTACGAGCAGAGCAACGAGAAGCTCTACCTGCGGCAGCTCTCTGACACGGCAAAGATTTTCCCGCTGCTGATACGTATGTTCCAGACCTATGAGACGCTCGACTCCGTTGATGCCCTGCCCGACAAGAAAGGGCGTGTGGACATCCGCTATCGTAAGAAGAACGGCGAATATCTCAATACCTTCCGCCCCAATCTCTTTCAGGGCACAATCTTCTCCATGCGTCAGAAGAAATACCAGGAAGCTCTGAACTGTGTCGATGCATATATGGAGTGCCATCGGCAGCCGCTGTTCGCGCAGTTCAACTATGCCGAGACAGACACCCTGCGCTTCAAGGCCGCATATTGGGGCGTGATGGCAGCACGACAGCTCTGCAACTACGACGCTATCGCCCGCTACGAGGATATGGCACAACAGTATGAGCAGCGTGCCCCACATGTCGTATCGGTACTCTATGAGGCATACCTTCAGAAAGGCGATACCGCCAAGGCCGTCGGCTTTCTGCGCCGTGGCTTCAGCAAATACTCCGAGCATCCGTTCTTCTTCCCCCGGCTCGTAGATTACTACTCATCGCGTAATCAGATAGACACCGTCAAGGCCATTGTCGACCGTGCCCTCGAGCTGGAGCCCGGCAATCAGTTCTATCGTATGGCCCGCAACACCGTGCAACTCAATATGGGCGAGTATGACAATTGCATAATTCTCGGCGACTCGCTGCTGCATACCAACGACAAGATGTCTGTCGCTTATCTCAACGTCGGCTCCGCATATTTCAACAAAGCCCTGCTGCGTGAGAAACAGGGTAAGGAGTCAAAGAAGAAGCGCAAGGAGGTGAATGCTTTCTATGAGAAAGCTATGCCATATCTTGAGAAATTCCGCCAGCTGCGCCCTAAGTCACAAGAACGTTGGGCACCGATGCTTTATACCATATATCTTAATCTTAATCAAGGCGAGAAGTTTGATGAGATAGATAATTTGATAAAAAGTCACAAATAATGTGCACATAACCGAAAAAATGTGCATTTTTATTTGGTTATATCGACAAAAAGTTGTAATTTTGTGCCCAAAATAAGAAAATAGTCAATAGCGCACTTGCTGCTGAGCGTGTCTTCCCTTGCTGATAACGAATTATGCGTTTGTCAGTGAACGTGAAGTTTCATGGAAATCATCTTGCTAATAGCTTACAGGCAAGTATGCGTCTGCTATAAGATTGTCAGATAACAAATACCGAGATTGTTCAGTACGAATAATGATGTCTTTCAGAATAATATAAATAATCATCATAATAAAACCAATAAAAATGAAGAAGTACAACTTTAATGCTGGACCTTCAATCCTCCCACGCGAGGTTATTGAGCAGACAGCAGCAGCTTGTCTTGATTTCGACAATTCAGGACTTTCACTTATGGAAATCAGCCACCGCGCAAAGAATTTCCAGCCAGTAGTTGACGAGGCAGAGGCTCTCATGAAGGAGCTTCTCGACATCCCAGAGGGTTACAAGGTATTGTTCCTCGGCGGTGGTGCGTCGCTTGAGTTCTGCATGGTGCCTTTCAACTTCCTGGAGAAGAAGGCCGCTTACCTCAATACTGGTGTCTGGGCTACCAAGGCCATGAAGGAGGCAAAACTCTTCGGTGAGGTCGTTGAGGTTGCAAGCTCAAAGGATAAGAACTTCACTTACATCCCACAGAACTACGAGATTCCTGCTGATGCTGACTACTTCCACATCACAAGCAACAACACTATCTACGGTACAGAGATTCGTAAGGACCTCGACTCTCCTGTTCCACTGATTGCTGATATGTCATCAGACATTCTCTCTCGTCCTGTCGATGTCAGCAAGTATGCCATGATCTATGGCGGTGCACAGAAGAACCTCTCTATGGCTGGTGTGACATTCGTCATCGTCAAGGAGGATGCTCTCGGCAAGGTAAGCCGTCAGATTCCTACCATGCTCGACTATCGCACACACGTGAAGAAGGGCTCAATGTTCAATACACCTCCTGTAGTGCCTATCTACTCAGCACTCATGAACCTCCGTTACATCAAGGCTCACGGTGGCGTAGAGGCAATGGACAAGCTCGCTCAGGAGCGTGCCAATATCGTTTACGGCGAGATCGACCGCAACAAGCTATTCGTCGGAACAGCAGAGGAGTCAAGCCGCTCGCTCATGAACCTCACCTTCGTCCTGAAGCCAGAGTATCAGGAGCTGCAGGATGAGTTCCTCGCATTCGCTACCGGTAAGGGCATGGTCGGTGTCAAGGGCCACCGCGACGTTGGCGGCTTCCGCGCATCATGCTACAATGCAATGTCTATCGAAGGCTGTGAGGCTCTCGTTGCCTGCATGAAGGAGTTTGAGGCACAGCACTAAAGCCCACCCTAACCCTCCCCAAGGGAGGGAACATTAAAATAGTTTTTCTAATAATTTTTAATCCCATTAGTGGTTCTGGCATGTCTGGAGTTGGTGTGGGGTAAAGCCTTTCGCCCATCAAAGGTAATAAAAATTCCTCCCCTTGGGGGAGGTTAGGTGGGGCTTCTTATGGCAAAAGTATTAATAGCAACAGAGAAACCATTTGCTGCAGCCGCAGTAGAAGGTATTAAATCAGCTATCGAGGGCGCTGGCAATGAGCTCGTCCTCCTCGAGAAATATACAGAGAAGGCACAGCTCCTCGCAGCTGTCGCTGATGTTGACGCAATCATCATCCGCTCTGACAAGATCGATGCAGAGGTGATGGATGCTGCCAAGCAGCTTAAGATTGTTGTCCGTGCAGGTGCCGGATATGACAATGTTGACCTCGCTGCCGCTACAGCACATAACATCGTAGTAGAGAACACCCCAGGCCAGAATGCCAATGCTGTGGCAGAGCTCGTTCTCGGTCTGCTCGTCTTCACCGTCCGTAACTTCTACAACGGCAAGGCAGGCTCAGAGCTTATGGGTAAGACCCTCGGCATCCTCGCCTTCGGTAATGTCGGTCGCAACGTTGCCCGCATAGCAAAGGGCTTCGGCATGAACGTCATCGCTTACGATGCTTACTGCCCAGCAGAGGCTATCGAGGCAGCCGGCGTAAAGGCTTGTGCTTCACAGGCAGACCTCTTCAAGGAGGCTGATATCGTTTCGCTCCACATCCCTGCAACAGCAGAGACCAAGCAGAGCATCAACTACGATCTCTGCTCAACAATGAAGAAGGGCGCCATCCTCATCAATACTGCCCGCAAGGAAGTCATCGACGAGGCTGGTCTGCTGAAGCTCATGGCAGAGCGTCAGGATCTGAAGTATATCGCTGACATCAAGCCAGATGCAGATGCTGACTTCGCACAGTTTGAGGGTCGCTACTTCGCTACTCCTAAGAAGATGGGTGCTCAGACAGCAGAGGCAAACACCAATGCCGGTATCGCTGCTGCCAACCAGATCAACGCATACTTCGCTGACGGTTGCACAAAGTTCCAGGTGAATAAGTAAGCAGTGGCTGATTGTTAAGTAGCTGTTATTGCCTAATAGACACTTGGCAGTTGCTTAATTAGCACTTGGCAGTTATCTGATAAGTATTCAGTAATTGCCTAATAAGCACTCAGTAATTGCTTCAATAAATACGAGCAAGAATAAAAAATGGCCATTTTTCTCAGAAAAATGGCCATTTTTTCGTGATTTTTGGTCATTTTTCTTGAAAAAATGGCCATTTTTTTATATTGCTCAATACTAACGAGGATGCAACTTGATGCCAACGAGGGCGTAATTCGCTACAAATGAGGAGAGAATGCTATGCTGATGGGGTATGGCTGCTATGCTGATGGGGTATGGCTGCTATGCTGATGCTGTATGGCTGCGATGCTAATGATAGATGGCTGCAATGCTGATGGTGGATGGGTCAGTAGGTCATGAGGGAT
>R12__coassemble_467_pt1 | contig 15811 bp, 8 predicted proteins | sample R12__metabat2_high_PE_039 | metagenome-assembled genome bin R12 | reverse complement strand
TAGCTGACTGGTTCATCCGCAACAAATAAGAATGACTTTTTTTCTATATATATTTTTTGACAAGGGCCACCATCGCACGCGACGTGTAATGGTGGCTCTCTTTATTTGGCAATGATAGACATGTTGGCTACGATAGCCAACACGTCTATCATTGCCTTTGTCCGTTAACTCCTGAGAAGCTATCTCCTGCGAAGCTAACTCCCAACAACTCCATAGCAAGCAGAGCTTGCGAAACTTGTATACGGTTTATCTTATTATATAGCGTTCAATGTTGCGTGTCTCGCTTGAGAAGTTCATTCCGATACGGAAGATGCGCTGCCCGTCAAGTTCGAAAGGCAGAGCGTATGCCTTGTCTTCAATCTGCTGCAGTGCCTCCTCTGCCGTACCGTCGAGTTTAAACTCTATGATGTAGCAGTATTTCTGCGTGCGTAGCAAGAGGTCTATGCGGCCATCGCTGGTGCGGTATTCTGCATCAACGTAGAATCCCATGAGCTTGAACATCACCCATACGATGTTCTGGTAGTGATTCTCCAAATCTTTCACCAGTTCATATGGCGTATCGGCAAAAAGTGCCTTCAGACGCTGACAGAACTTATCGACTTCTCCCTCCTCTACCTCTATGATGAACTTTGAGATATCGAATGATGTCGTGCGCCCACGACGGCTGAGATAGAACGGTGCGAGATACTGCACGAAGCCTTCCTCTACCTCATCGTTAGGGAATCCGAGCTTATATCGTTTGAAGCGTTCGTCGTACCCCTTTATAGTGAGGTATCCGCTCTGATAAATAATAGGTATGGGATTTGCAGACTCGCTGTCAACGCTGTTGAGAATATCAGACTCTACAGAGGAATGCTCCATAAGGTTGAGATTGTAGTCGTGCCGACGTAGCAATTCGACGAGGTATGTCGGAGTGCCTGTCTCAAACCAATAACTGCCAAACTCTTTCTTGAAGAATGTCTTGATGACGCTATATGGATTGTAGATGCCTTGCAGCTTTGGATGGAAGTGATATCCGTCATATCGTTGGCGAAGTTTCTCTACGCATGCCTCCCGGTTTATACCACATGCCTCAGCGAGTTTGTCAATGTGCTCTTGAAAATTCTCTATCAGCTCTTTCTCTGTTATGCCACATATATCATGGAACTGGCGGTCCATGGAGATATCGTTAAGATTATTAAGATCGCTGAAGATGCTCACCTTCGCAAACTTCGTGATGCCCGTGAGGAATGCGAACTTTATGCATGCATCCTTCGATTTCAGTGCTCCGTAGAATCCCTTCAGCGTCTTACGGAATGCTTCCTGAAGCTTTGTGTTGCCTATAGCCTGTAGCATGGGTTTGTCGTACTCATCTACGAGGATGACGACACGACGTCCGGTGACATGGTATGCACGCTCAATGACTTGCTCAAAACGTATGCCAGGAGAGTAGCTTTCAAAGCCTGTCGGATACTTATTCTCCCATACGCGTAGCTGAGCGTCAAGCTTCTGCTGAAGTTTCTCCACACTGTCATAATTCTCGGCATTAAGGTCGAGATGCAGGATGGGGTAGCTTGCCCATTCCGTCTCCACACTATCGACATACAACCCATGGAACAACTCACGCTTGCCCTCAAAGTAAGCCTTCAGCGTTGTGAGCATCAGAGACTTGCCAAAGCGACGCGGGCGAGAAAGGGAAAAGTATCGTCCGCTGCTCACCATATCATAAAGGCTTTTTGTTTTATCGACGTATAGATATCCGTCTTCACGGAGACTCTCAAAGTCCTGTATGCCCAAAGGAAGTTTCTTGTTCATAGGAGAATATTTTGTCCTTATTGGTTCTGTGCCGCCATTTTGCAAGTGCGCTGCAAAGTTACACATTATTTATTAAACTACCAAATCTTTTTGCCACAATATTACCTAAGAAAGCGAAAGCATATCAGATTTGGCACAACAAGGGCCAACAGAAATTATTAAGAAATCATGAGGAGGTTCCGCTCCTTATAAAAAGGGTTGTATGGGGCTACGCAAGAAGAATCTATCCATCATTCTATCCACATAATATTTGCATTCCGGCAGGAAAGTATGTAATTTTGCAACCAAATTGCCAAACGATACATAATTCAGGTCGCTGCGATAACAACTACTCAAGTATATAGCCCCAAGTATTCATATTTGCATTTAGCACAAAGGCTCAGAGTTTCACAGAGGACACAGTTTCTTTTGTCATCTATCCTCCTAAAGTAAATTAATTCTCTGTGTCCTCTGTGAAACTCTGAGCCTTTGTGCTGAAATTTACGAGATAGCAGAGCAGTTACTCGCTGCGATTGACAATAATATTTCACGTGGGGGCATCATTTGTCTGACGGAACTTTTCTGAAACAGCACTACAGCACCCGCAAATCGGTATCCTTCAGGCTGATGACAGGACGGAGAATACGGATGCCGATGCGGCCGATGCGACCTTTCAGTGCCTGCAGCTCGGCCAATTTCTCGGTATGCGTCTGCTGCTCGGCAGCGGAGAGCGGCATGGCAAGGCCTTCCTGCTCAAGGAGCATGCGGCTCTTACCCGCTACAACAAGTTCGAGGTATAGCTGCATGAAACAGATGACATCGAAAAACACCTCGGGATCGAGCTGCTGGCGTACGCCTACGAGGTATTTGCCGGCGGTGGTGTCAGCGAGATGCCCTTGCTTTATGGCTGCTAACAGCTGCACATCGAAGGTTATGGAGTGGTCCATCCATTGGTATATGCGCCGCTCGTTGTATATGCTGATGGCGACAAAGACAATGAGGAAGAACACTACCGTCACACCAAGCTGAATGATTGGCGGCAGCAGGTGCATATTATATATATAATGTAGTGCCACGGGCAGCGGCAGCAAGAGTGCTGTCCACCGCTGATACTTTGCTAAGAGGATGATGACGGCGACGAGTGCTGTGCAACCCATGTGCAGCATTGATGTGGCAAAGCCGCGGAAAAGTGCTGTACCAAGGAGCATATCGGGGTTGTAGTAGAGATAGATGGAATTCTCGAGCAGGGCGAATCCTCCGCCGATGGTAGCACCATAGATGAGTGCTTCCGCGAAGAATACTATGCGCTTACGACGGACGAGAACAAGTGCAATGCATCCCTTCAAGATTTCTTCCGTCAAGGGCATCAGCTGTCCGACAGTAATGAACTGTGAGACAATGAATGGCACGAGGCAGCATAGCGCACCGGCAATGATGCACCATGGCACTGTCCACCAGCGTAGCAGGCGGAAGCCGTCGAGGAATTTCAGGACGACAAGATATATGAGTATAGGTAGTATGCTTGACATAGACGGTAAAAGGACAGGCCAGTACAGACAGTTACAAAGACAGCCCCTCACCCCCCAAAGGGGGAGTTTTTAATATGTAATGCTAACAGCTAAGAGTTAAGAGTTATGAGTTATGATTACCATGCCTATCGTGGAGACTTACTAACAGTAATCTGTACTCTACATTCTGTATTTGTGTACTCTTCACTCTGCGCTCTGCGCTCTTCACTCTTCACTTTTCACTCCTCACTTGCCGCTCGTCACTCTGCGCTCGTCACTCTGCGCTCTGTTCACTTAAAACAGAACACGTTGCTACAGCAGCTTGAGTGATATGAGCCATTCGCCGGAATGGCGTGGCAGCAGTGATGAGCTTTGGCTGAACATGTGTGCGTAACCAAAAGACCATGTGGTATTCATATAGTTGAAGAGCACCACCTGGAAGTTGAGCTGTGCGCCGACGTTGATATAGTTATTGAACTTCTGCTTGCCCCATGGGTTGGCCACGAGGTCGGTGGCGAAGAGCGACAACTGCGCATAAGTGGGATAAAGGCATAGCATGCCGACATTGCGGAAGCGCACCGGCTGAAGGTTGAACTCGCCCATGGCTTTCACGTATGAGTGAGCCTTGATATTGTCTATCTCCGTGCCCGGCATAGAGTTGACGTTGCGGTAGCGTCGCACCTCTCCGTTATCGACATAGTTGTTGCCAAATCCTCCGAAGTATTCGTTGCCGAAGGCAGAGTCGCTGTCGCCGAAGTTCTGGCCGATGGCAGTGCGGAGCCATGCACTCGTGTTACGCATGAATGGCAGCAGGAAACCGCGGTCGTAAGTGAACGAGACGGTAGGATACAGTTTGCCCTTGGCGAGATATGAGTATGCCTCAAAATTCCAGATATAGCCTTTCTCCGGTGTCACGCCTCCGAGGCTGGTGCGTGTCTTCTCTGCTCCGACATGCAGCTGCGCTGTCTGGAAGCTACGTATGTCAGAGCTTATCTCTACATTCTGATAGAGCGGCAGCGCATCCATATCGCCAAAGGTGGCAATGCTGGCGCCGTAACTGAATTTGAACGGTGATTGTGTATCGTTGTTGACATTGTATGACAGCTGCACGTTGTAGCCCTTGCGCGAACGACGTGTCGGGCCGAAGAGATCGTAGAAAGATGTGGGGTTCCAGCCGGCCTTGAGTTTCCAGAACCAGTAGTTCCACTCTGCCTGTGCATGGAAGCGGTTCTTCCATGCATTATGGCTCCATGGCGATATGCCGAGCATGATATTGACGCTGCTGAGCATGAGGGGATCAGCGAAGGCGAGGTGATAGCCAAGCACAGGCGTCACCTTATTCCATGATTCACGATCGGTGAAGCCGCTGATGTCGGGATACGCTCCCTGGAACGTCATCTCCTTCAGCGGATGGTAAACCTTGATGGAGTCATAGACCTCGCCGAACTGTATCTCCGGTATCTTGCTTTTGTATTTGCCGATATCGGCGAGCACGGGGTTCTTCTCGTATGCTTTCTGTCCGAGGAGAGCTACGGCATTGCAGTCGGTGATGGGCTTATAGGCAAGACGTACAGGTGTCATGCCGTTGCGTGTAAACTCAAGGGCATAGATGCTGTCGTTCTTGGCGAGATATGGTGCGAAGATGCCTATCTCTGTGTTGGTGAGGAGAGATGGTTCGGTGGTGGTGGCCTCAGAGACTTGTTGTTTTAGAGAGTCGGACATTTGAGAGTCAGGCATCTGTGTGCCGGACATCTTGGAGCCGACGGATTGCAGTGCTGCTGGCGACTGGCATACAGGTATGCTCCAAAGGTTTGCCACACCAGTATAGTATGATGTGCCGACGAGGAGCTTGTCATCATGCGAGAAGCGGAACTGTGTGAGATTGCTGTCTTCGAAGGTCTTCAGTGTCTCGTAGCCGAATGATGCATTATCGAGGTTGTCTGTGCGGAAGAGTATCAGCGACTGCTGGCCGCGGAGGCCAATAATGGTGGCGGAAAGCATGGTGCCGTCATGTGAGACATCAAGGTCATTGACAGAGACTCCGAACGGGAACTTATACAGTATGTCTCGCTTCTCCATCGTTGCGTCATAGCGTACGATGTATGTCACGCCTTCGTGCGACATGAGGCCATAGAGGCAGTCATTGGCGTTGTCATAGACGATGTCGGAGGTGCGCTGAAAGGTGAGATGGCCGGAGGAAGGAACCACAGCATTCTTGGGGGACAATCCCCCAAGAGAAGGACGGCCTGATTTTGGGGATGTGAGGGCAGATGATGAGCTGGCGCCGGCGGATGATGACCTGGCGCCGGCGGACGATGAGCTGGTGCTGACGGATGATGAGCTGGAGTTGACGGATGATGAGCTGGAGACAGCGGACGATGAGCTGGTGCTGACGGATGATGAGCTGGAGACAGCGGTCGATTGATTATAGGCTGATGACAGCGTAATCCATCGTAAGCCACGCATCTTGCTGTTGCGGTCAGTCCAGAAGAGACGATGACGACGTTGGTCGAGAGCCACGAAGGCTGTCTGATAGAGCATCGGCCCATCGATATTTGCAAGTTTGCGACGCTCACCGGTGCGGAGGTTTATCTCCTCGATGTGTGCAACATCACCAGGATAGTTGACAGCGGTGTAACCCATCATCTGCGACTCGTCGATGACAAGAGGTGCTGCTGAGCCGAGCGCCGTCGACTGCGATGGCTGTTTGTCAGGCAGTATGCGGTCGAGCTTGGTGAGAGGATACTTACGGATGATGTCGAGATTCTGCTGCTGGTGCTCACGCTCATAGTCCTGCCACTCCTGCCATACATCACGCAGATGGCGGCCATAGATCTTCTTGAACTGTGTGGCGAAGAAGGTGTGGCTGTCCTCGGTGCGGTTGTAGAATGCTATGAGTTTGTCATAGCCATAGCGCATGGTGATGTAGTTGACAAAACGTGTGCCGTAGAGGTAGGCATTGGTGCCCAATTGGAAATCGCGCGTGGTGCCCTCTGACTCGAGGCCGACAACGGTGGAGAGCGGCTTCTGTTCGCTGATGAGTGAGCGGAAGTACATCTCGTCATAGCCACCAAGGGCACGGCCGACGCCACCTCCGAGCCATGTCTCCATGAAGCATGCTATGCCCTCATGATACCAACGTGGCGAATACCAGCGCGGCACGGTGAGATAGCTCCATATGGATGACAGCGGATACTGTGACTCCGGCGTCACCTTTGTGCCGAAGAGGCTTCGCCACCAGCGGTCGCGGTGTGACGATTTATCGGTCATCACCGTATGGGTGTACTCGTGTTTGAAGAGATGGCTGTAGCGCTCTGTTGACGGTGCAACGAAGTATGACATGCCCATAGGTGCCATGCCTATCATGATGGTATTGTATGGCAAAGCGCATACGCCACCGTTGCCATCGTCCTCCCAGTCGGAGAGCGTCATGAATGGTGGCTGTATGATGGAGCCCTCAGCGGGGTTGTCCCACCATATCTGGTTGTGCAGCATCTTGCCACGCTCATACTGGCGTATGATATGCGGGATATACTGTGACAACGACTTAGAGAAGAATGTCAGCGTGGCACCCTTCTCACCGGCAGCATTGTGCTGCTCATATTTATAAACGGTTTGTGCCCGCAGCGGTCCTGCCATGAGCAGGGCTGCCGCGAGCGCAATGAGTGGTCTGTGATATGACTGCATCATCATCCGTAGAATGAATTACTCACATTACTCTGTGCGTGCACCTGGCTTAGATTTTACCTTGCCGAGGCTGTTGGCACCTAAATTCTGAAGGCTTGACTGCATCCTTGCACCAAAACTTGCAGAGAATGCATGACCCAATGCGTTGTCTATGGCATTGCGGCCGAAGAGAGCTTCATTGCTCTTTTTGCCGAGTCCTGTCATAGCCTTGCTGTTGAGTCCGGTCATAGCTTTGTTGCCAAGTTCTGCCGAAGCCCTTCTATTGAGTGCAGCAGATTGATTGGCGACATCTGCATCAGCTTTGTTGCCGAGTCCTGTCATAGCTTTGTTGCCGAGTGCAGCAGACCGATTGGCGATTTCTGCATCAGCTTTGCTGTTGAGTGCAGCAGACCGATTGGCGATTTCTGCATCAGCTTTGCTGTTGAGTGCAACAGAGAGATTGCCGAGCGTATTCATAACCCTGCTGTTGAGTGCAACAGAAGATAGCTTGCCAAGTTCCAGCGCTCCCTTCTTACATTGCAGGGACAACTTGTTACATACCGCATTGAAAGTAGGCACAGACTCATAGGAATTGCGGCACAGACGCTTCAGCTGAGGATTGCCGGTGACGGCAGCATAGGCATTCTTCCAGTACTCTATCTCCTTAGGGTCGTTCTTGAGCACGGCATCCTCTGCACCGTATGCCATCCATGCCCCCACAGCATCAGAGATCTGCTGGTTTTCGTTCTCCTCAATGTATTCACAGAAGAGATCTACAAACTGTGCACAGCAAGAGAGGTTGTTGTCGAGGACGGTGAATGCGAGCAGAGCGTTATTTGACAGTTGCTCATAGCCTTCTACCTTCTCGCCGCTGATGACCTTTGCCGTTGCCTCCATGAACTTGTCGTGGTAAGCCTTGGCATTGGCAGTCTTCTTCTTAAGAGAGAGAAGAGCACCCTTGGCACCCTCAAGAGGTTTGATGCCTTCTACGGCCTTGATGCTGGCATCGGCGATGGAGTCAATCTCGTTGATACGGCAGCTGAGGATAAGAGCCGACTGCAAAGCCTCCACCTGCATTACGGTATCAGTCTGCAACTGTTCCTGCAGAGCATTGATATCCTCTTCAGACTCCAGGCTCTTAAACTGCTGGGCCTTACCTATGTCGCCGCTTGTCATAGCGTCGTTTGTGTTTGGCCAACCGATGTAAACGCCACCAACGTAACCTACTGCGAGCAGAGCTATCGCTCCCACTGCAGCCACTGACTTCTTAATAAACATAGTGTTCTGTTTTTAAGGTTTATAATTATATTAAGCCCTAACTTCTCAATTCCCCTACGATGAGGAATTGAGAAGTAGTTATTGTCTTTTATGTAATCACCCAAAATCACAAGCCAAGGAGTTCATCAAATCCAGTACCCAAAGTATTAACTTTGTGCCAAATTATAGGATTAAAACCTAATGCATCTCTATTGAACACCTGAAATGGGAACGCACATACTTTTATTGCCTTGCAAATAGGCATACAAAGTGAGAGGCTCTGTGCAACAGGAGAATTGGACAACATTCTCAAATTGAGTTTTGATGTATTGAGCCAACCATGTGAGCTAAGCACCTTATTTATTTCTTCGTTATTCAGATACACACCTTTGTCAAATATAACTGACTTGAGAGCATCTTTTGCCTTAAAGCACTGATCGTAGCTGAACAATGCTCCGCTATTTTCCAGGTTCCGCATTATAGCTGACAGGCCAGTGAGATTCTTAAAGCATGCTTCACAAGCAGGTATAGGCTTCACGTTTCTCTTGGAAAGAGAGAATGCACCCTCCTTGCAGTTGACAATAGCCTTGTTGAAGATCTTGCTCAGTGAAGAACGGAACCCTGGGAAAATAGCGACGCCAAGTTTGCTGGCTTTGTCACTGAGTGCTACATATGCCTTGCTCCACGCCTCCATTGCTTTGCCGTCATTGCTGAGGAGTGCATCCTCTGCACCGTAGTTCATCCATGCAACCATAGCCTCGGCAACCTGCTCGTTCTTATTCTTCTCAAGATACTCTCCGAACTGCCGAACAAAAGTGCCACAGCATACAATGTTGTTTTCAAGGATAGAGTAAGAGAGGATAGCATTATTAGAGATCTGTTCATAGTTATCCACACTCTCACCCCTGAGTATTGAGGCTGTTGCCTGCATGTATGCATCCTGATAATTCTTTGCATTGGCAGTCTTCTTTACTATTGTCTGGAGTTCTTTGCTGGCGTCCTCAAGCTCCTTGATGCCTTCTATTGCCTTGATAGAAGCATTGGCAATAGAGTCCATCTCGTTGATGCGACAGCTGAGGATTGTTGCTGACTCGATGGTTGCCACCTGCAATGCTGTGTCTGTCTTCAGCTGTTCCTCCAGAGCTTTGATATCCTCTTCTGACCCCGTGCTCTTAAAAGCCTGTGCCTTGCCGACATCACCGCTTGTCAGTGAATCATTAACACCAGGCATACCTATGAATGCGCCTCCTACATAACCTACTGCGAGCAGTGCTATCGCTCCCACTGCAGCTACTGACTTTTTGATAACCATAATCTAATTTGTTTTTAAGTTTGTTGTTTCTTGTTGTTTAATTAATGTTTACTGTTTGTTGTGTGATGCAATCGCTGTTGTTTCTTGATTGCGAGTGCAAAGGTACGGCGAAAAACTCACATACCAAACAATCTGGCAACATTGCCGCAACAAATCTGCAAATCGGGCTATTTCCTTCGCAACGTTGCGATAAGGCATTACGTGCTATTATGCAGCAGATCTCTGCCGTGGCATCAGAAGCAGACAGAGAAGCTTGCACCGATGGTGAGGAAGTTCATCATCTTGTTGGCGACACCGGTATAGGTGGTGCTGAGGCCTTTGTAGACCTCGGGGTAATCCTCCACGAACTTTGAGCTGGCGATGCGGCTGAGGGCATCCTGTGAGAAGTAGTTACTGATGTACGTGTACTTCTTCTTCGACGAATCGAAGTCGAAGAAAACCTTCCATGCGAAATTGTCCTTATAGTGCCAGGTGAGGCTTATGCCCGCGACGTAGTTGAAGGAGTTATTGACCTTCACGCGCATAAGTTCGTATTCCTCGGTGGCATTCTCCAGAACGAAGTTGTAGTCCTCGACGATGGAGTTGTCGAGAGCATCGCTTGAGATGAACGGCTCGCCCTCCGGGTCTTCAAACCAGTATAGGTTGCCCGACTTGTTTCCATCTACGAGAGTGTATGTTCCGGCAATCTTCGGCTGGCCGTTGCGTGCCTTGTAGGTTATGCCACCGCTGACACGGTTGCCGACAAGGAATTTTGCTCCGAGCGAGAACTGTTCGCCTAACGGGAGGTTGCCATAGACACCGAGGTCGAGTGAGGCATCGATGAAGTTGCCGTTGTCGATATACATGCTGTAGATGCCGGGCAGCTGGCGTCCCTGTGCATCCTGGTACGAGCTGAGCATAGTGTTTATCTCGTTGATGGCAGCTTTGTCATCGGCAGAGAGGTTGAAGCCTTTTGCCGGTGTGGTGGTGATGCGTGCCATGGCGCCTATACCTATATATTTATTAAGGAAGTAGGCGCCCTCTACTCCGAACGATGTCGATGTGCCAAGATCGATATAGTCGTTGATGGCTCCGGCGTTGTCGAAATCGAAGTTGATTCTGCCGGGACGGAGGCCGACACCCATCTGTATGTCGAAGAAGGAAGGATGGTCAGGGTCGGTATAACCGTTGAGCTCGAGGTTGCGCAAGCCTTTATTGCCATAGATGAGGTCAGCAGCGAAATAGCCGAGCTCTGTAGAGAGTATGCCGATGCCAGCACCTGCTACGACGTCAGAGATCCAGTGTCGGTTGTTGAGGACACGCATAATGCCAGTGCCGGTGGCTACGGCATAGCCGCCAACGGAGAACCATGGCGAGCGTGTCAGGCCGTACTCCTTATGCAGGATGGTGGCAGCGACGAATGCCGTGGCCGTGTGTCCCGACGGGAAGGAGTTGCGTGTGGAGTTGTCGGGGCGCATCTCCCTGACAGAATATTTTGTGCCGTTGACGGCAGCAGCCATTGCCATATTAGAGAAGAGCGTGGAGACGAGCATGCGGTCCCAGCTGGAACGTCCCTGATATCCGCAGGCCTTTAGCCCTACGAGTGCTACGTATGGTGCAAACTGTGTATAGTTATCAATCTCCGACTTGAATTTTCCCTCCAGCGTATGGCGTGCGGAGCGGAAGGCCTTCTTCTTGTCTTTGATGATGAACGATGACAGGAATAGCGGTATGCCGGCATAGGTGAAGTCGCGCTGCCAGTTGTAATAGAGCTTGCTGCCTTCACCGAGGTCGAGGCATTGCTCACCTAACCAATTGCGGTAGGTGCCGCGGACATGCGGCTGCTGAGGCTCTGTGAGTGTCACGAGATTGCTGAGGTCAGATGACTCTGGAGTGCCCGTGGCCGTTGACGCTGTGATGTCATACGCCGCAGCCGTGGTTGAAGCGGTAGTGCATGCTGCGTCGCATGCTGCAATTGCATCAGCCCTATCGGCTGTTGCGGTTAAATCATCAGCAGCAGCTGCAGCACACGAATCTGTTGTCTCATGGGCGGCACCTGTATTGGCGTATGTATTGGCTGCAGCCGGCATGACTGTCAGCATGGAGAGTACTGTGAGGCAGATGATATGTAGTGTCATACAGTATAGCGTTATGTTGCCAAATCACCACCATAATCCTCAAAATCGGTATGTACTGGGCTATAGTTGTTGCAAAAGTACAGCATGATATCAATGAAACGATGAGGCAATATCAACAAGGCGATGATATGATGTTTACGAGGCGATGATATGATGTTTACGAGGCGATGATATGATGTTTACAAGGCGATGATATGATGTTTACAAGGCGATGATATAGTATTTACAAGGCGATTGAATGAGTTCCGCTCCATAATGGTAGGGCAACTTATTCAATTGCCTTTTATTGTTTTTATACCTTCGAGGTATATGCGGTTGGTGGCATTGACAATCTCGAAGTATGCGGAGCCGTCAAAGCGGTCGCGTGCGATGAGAGCCTTCAGCTGACAGCCCATATAGCTTGTCGTCTGCTGCAGCTCAGCATCATCCTTCGGCTCCACCTTCTGCTTCTTGCCCTCCTCGTAGATGGCATCGAAGAGTTCCTTAGGTACGGTGAAGTTCTGTTTGAAGTCATCGAGAGTCTTATACTTCTGCAGAGCCTTGCGATTCTTGTCGTAGTATTTCAGCGTCTGAGCGACAACGATGCCCTTTGCGACGAGCATGCGATGGTAGCGAGTGTACTGTGTGGTGTCGAGTGGCACGAAGATGTCCGGCATGATGGCACCTCCGCCATATACTGTACGATGCTCATGGAGAGTCTCATACTTCAGAGAATCAGCGAAGTGTATAGAGTCACGGCATGTCAGCTCACCGTGTTTGAGGCGCTGCTCGAAATCCATGTCATAGTCTTTCTTATCGCCCGGCTTGTAAGGTTTCTGTATGCAGCGTCCTGTCGGGGTGTAGTAGTGTGCCACGGTGAGACGTATCATCGAGCCGTCGGGCAAATCGACAGGTCGCTGTACGAGTCCTTTGCCGAACGTGCGCCGGCCGACGATGGTGGCTCGGTCGTGGTCTTGCATTGCTCCGGAGACAATCTCTGCTGCCGATGCCGTATATTCGTTGACGAGGATGACGAGCTTGCCCTTCTGTACAGAGCCGCTGCCGTCAGCCACGAATGTCTGCCGTGGCACAGAGCGTCCGGAGGTATACACCTCGAGGTCGCCCTTCTGCAGGAATTCGTTGCAGATATCCACGGCAGCCGAGAGGTATCCGCCGCCATTGTCCTGCAGGTCGAGGATGAGGCTTAACGGGGTGTTGGGTGATGGGTGTTGGGGGGTGGATGCCAGTAGCTTTGCGCTGACAGTCTTGAGCGAATCGTATGCCTGCATCATCTCCTGATGTGTCGTTGCGCCGAAGTTTCCGAGGCGGATGTATGCTATGCCAGGTTCAATGAGATACGCGGCATCCATGGATGTCACAGGGATTTTGTCTCGTGTGATGACGAAGTCGATAGGTTTCTTCTCTCCGGCCCGCTTGATAGTGACTGTGACCTTGGTGCCCTTCTTGCCGCGGAGTCGCTTCATGATATCTGTGCGTGACATCTTCACTCCTGCGATGGCGGTGTCGTTGACGGCAATGATGCGGTCGCCGGCGAGAATGCCGACACGCTCTGAGGGTCCGCCATGGACGGTCTGTATGACGAGAAGGGTATCCTCCACGATATTAAACTGTACGCCTATGCCATCGAAGTTGCCCTGCAGGGGTTCGTTGAGGTCTTTAGTCTCCTTGGCGGTGCTATACTGAGAGTGTGGGTCGAGCTGCGAGAGCATGCCTCGTATGGCATCCTCCGCGAGTTTATTGTCATTGACCGAATCAACGTATAGGTTTTCGATGGCCATCTTGGCTATCAGGAGTTTGCGGAGTGAAGAGTTTGGTCCCATGTCGAGCTTCATCTGCGCGAAGGCCGACAGAGACAATAGCAGCAGGAGTGTTGTGAGTATGTGTTTGTTCATTTGGTGTATAAAATCACAAAGAAAATATTAGAAATATTGTTCATGTGGCAACATTGACAGCCCGTGCATAGCCGCGGTTATCAGTCGTATACCTTGTCTTCCTCGGGCAGATCTTCTTCAATGACGAGGTTGTCGATGATGAAGTTCTGGCGCTCCATGGTGTTCTTGCCCATGTAGTACTCCAAAAGCTTCTGCACCTGATCCTCCTGACGTAGCGTCACCTGCTCGAGGCGGATGTCCGGCCCGATAAATCCCGCGAACTCATCCGGTGATATCTCGCCGAGACCTTTGAATCGTGTGATCTCCGGATCAGGCCCGAGGGCCTTGATGGCCTGCTGGCGTTCCTCGTCGCTGTAGCAGTAGCGTGTGATGTAGTCCTTGGGCTTCTCATTGCGTGCCGCGAGCTTCTCGTCTTCTTCTTTGATGATGGTCTTGTTCTTGATCTTATTGCGCTTGCTGCGGACACGGAACAACGGCGTCTGCAGGACATAGACGTGTCCCTTGCGGATAAGCTCGGGGAAGAACTGCAGGAAGAACGTTATCGTCAGCAGACGGATGTGCATGCCATCGACATCGGCATCGGTAGCTACGATGACCTTGTTGTAACGCAGCGTGTCGAGGCCGTCTTCGATGTCGAGAGCTGCCTGCAAGAGGTTGAATTCCTCGTTCTCATAGACCACCTTCTTCGTCAGTCCGAAGGAGTTGAGCGGTTTGCCTCGCAGCGAGAATACCGCCTGCGTGTTGACGTCGCGGGACTTGGTGATAGAGCCACTGGCAGAATCACCCTCGGTGATGAATATCGACGACTCCTCCTTCAAAGGGTTCTTGAAGTCGGAATAGTGTACGCGGCAGTCGCGGAGTTTCGGGTTATGGAGGTTGGCCTTCTTGGCACGCTCACGCGCCAGCTTAGTGATGCCGGCCATGGCCTTGCGCTCTTTCTCCGACGAGGTGATCTTCTCGAGGATGACGTCTGCCACGTCGGTGTTGCGGTGCAGATAGTTGTCAACCTCTGTATGGATGAAATCTCCTACATATTTATTTATGCTGACGCCATCTGGCGACATCTGCAGCGAACCGAGCTTAATCTTCGTCTGCGACTCGAACATCGGCTCCTCGACATTGACTGCGATGGCAGCGACGATGCCGTTGCGTATATCTGTGAACTCAAACGCCTTCTGGAAGTAGTCTTTCAGAGTCTTGGCGATGTGCTCCTTGAATGCCGACTGGTGTGTGCCGCCCTGCGTCGTGTGCTGGCCGTTGACGAAAGAGTGATACTCCTCGCCATACTGGTTGGCATGGGTGAAGGCTATCTCGATGTCCTCGCCCTTGATATGGACGATTGGGTAGAGAGGGTCTGACGACATGGTGTCCTTCAGAAGGTCCTGCAGTCCGTTGCGCGATGCTATGCGGCGGCCATTGTGCATGATGATGAGTCCGCTGTTGAGGTAGGTGTAGTTGCGGAGCATCTCTGCCACGATGTCATCATGGAACAGATAGTTCAGGAACAGCGTCTCATCCGGCTCAAAGAATATGAATGTACCATTCTCCTCTTCTGTCGGTTTCGTCTCATCCTCAACGAGTTGTCCTTTCTCAAAATACGCACGTCGCATCTGACCATCGCGGAAGGAGCGCACCTCAAAACGTGTACTGAGGAAGTTGACGGCCTTGATACCGACACCATTCATTCCGACGGACTTCTTGAACGCCTTGGAGTCGTACTTGCCGCCAGTATTGAGCTGAGAGACAGCCTCTATCATCTTGCCCTGGGGTATGCCACGGCCGTAGTCGCGGATGGAGATGGCGCCACGTGTAGCTGACGATTTGCCGTCAAGACACTCCACGGGATTGCTCTCGCTATAGACATCCACCTCGATGCGCTTGCCGGCATTCATGCGGAACTCATCGATGGAGTTGTCGATGGCCTCTTTCAGCAGCACATAGATGCCATCCTCGGAGTGCGAGCCGTCTCCGAGACGACCGATGTACATACCCGGACGGGTACGGATATGTTCCACATCCGACAGTTTGCGGATGTTGTCGTCGTTATATTCAACAAGTTCTTCCTGGAATTCTAAATCCTCTGCCATATTGCTAAGTGGTTAGTTGGGCTGGTATTTTTTATTAAGCCTTATTAATTTAAATAATGTATAATATGGCACAAAGTTACGAAAAAAAACGCAAAACAGCTACAACAACCAAAGAAAATTAACTACTTTTGACATTGAGGCAAGCCTATTCGGGCTACGAAGTCACTCAACGAACATTCAGCACAGAGACTCAGAGATT
>R12__coassemble_457_pt1 | contig 15981 bp, 14 predicted proteins | sample R12__metabat2_high_PE_039 | metagenome-assembled genome bin R12 | reverse complement strand
CAGCCTCAGAGCCACAGCGCCCCCAACGTCTCGTGCTCTGAGATACATCTCAGAGCTCCAGCGTCCCAGCCTCAGAGCCACAGCGCCCCCAACGTCTCGTGCTCTGAGATACATCTCAGAGTTTCACACCTTATTTAATATATAATAATAACCACAATACAATCATGAAAGTGATATTCAACATAAAAGCCACCGTCCTCGCACTCTTTGCCGTTATGGCAATGCAGTTCTGCCTCACAGCATGTAGCGACAAGGACAGTTCATCAAGTGGAACACCTGTCATAACGGCTGTGCGTGTCTGCGACCCAGAGAAGGCCGACAGCACATTCACAAAGTCGTCACAGGGACAGATCATCGCAATCATCGGAGAGAATCTCAACGATGCCATCTACGTGTACATCAACGACCAGAAGGTGTATTTCAACCCGACGATGAACACTGACCACAGCATCATCGTCACAGTACCATCAGAGTCTAATGGCTTCAAACTCACAGCATTCAACAGTGAGCTGCGCGACGAGATTCGCGTCGAGACATCTCACGGCACGGCAGTATATGCATTCAAAGTATTAGGCGGCTATCCGTCGATAACACGCGTGCAGGCTGACTATCCGCGTAAGACCGGCGACGCACTCAAGGTCTATGGAACAAACCTCGAAGCAATCGAGAAGGTTTACTTCACCGACATCGAGGCATCTGTCCTTGACACCACAGCTTGGGAAACACCGGGAGGCAACCACATCGACGTTACCAACTACGAGACGCTCGTAATGGACCACCACCTCAATACGAAGACACAGGCTTACGAGACAACATCAGAGTTCAAGATGAACATCCCAGAGATACCATACGACAAGGGCTCGCTAGTCTTCGAGTGCGCTGCTGGTGTGGCTTACATCGCATACTCAAAGACCCCTGGCATGCCGGTCATCACAAGCATTTCGTCTGATATGCCGGTGCTCGGCGAGACTCTCACCATCACCGGTCGTGAGTTCGTGCAGGTGCAGACAGTTACCTATGGCGACGTAGAACTTACCCAAGGCAACTTCACCGTGGCTGAGTCTGAAGACGCAATAACATTCACTGTCACAAAAGTTCCTTCTGAAGGATCTAACCCGGAGATAGCCATCACGACACCAGGCGGAACAGTCAAGGCGCCGTTCTACAACTACAGCTGCCTCCTCAACGGCTTTGAGGGAACATGCGCAGATATGGGATGGAGTCCTAATGCACAGTACGTCACAAACTCTGAGACTCTCATCGGAGGAACAGGCACTGTCGCTCACTTCGACAGTTACGGACAGTGGTGGGGACAGATGTGTTTCTTCTCTAAGGACTGGGACTTCAATCCGTTCACACTTCCGGGCTACGACGTCATTCCGGCAGATGCTCCTATGAGCAAGATATACCTCGCTTTCGAGGTCTATGACAACGGATCTGATTACAATAATGGTGGTGCAGGATTCCAGGGATATATTCGTCTCGAGCTCTGGAAGGCAGCAAACAACAACTCAAACAATACTGCCGACATCACATACAGCAACTTCGCTTGGGACGATTACAACGAAGGAACATTCCTCAACCCTGACGGACCAGTCCTGCAGGATATCGACGGAGAGGCTCATCAGGGCAAGTGGTACCGCACGGTGATACCTTTCACCGATCTCACCACACTCGATGCAGAAGGCAATGTCAGCGGAAAGCCATACGAGAACGCTACCTACAAGACCCTCTACGAAGACGGAATAAGCATCCTCCGCTTCATGAGCTTCACCCAGGGCACTAAGTCCGGCAAGGTTGACTTCTTCATGGACAATGTCCGCATCTACTACGCCAAGTAGCACGCTGGCATCTCCCGCGACAAGAAACAGCTCAGCCCAACTGTCCGCGTGTCCGGCGATACATCGCCGGATTGACCAAAAAGGATGTCAACATGTCCGGCAACACATCGCCGGATTGACCAAAAAGAACGTCCACGTGTCCGGCGATACATCGCCGGATAGGCCAAGAAAAATGTCCAAGTGTCCGGCGATACATCGCCGGACTCATCAAAACACCAAGCTGAACACAAGCAATCACAACGTCTAAAAACAAACAACAGACAATGAAAACAATAAAATATCTCTTCACAGCAGCTATTGCTCTCATGGCGGTCTGCTCCATCCAAAGCTGCAAAGACGACGAACAGGCCGCTGCCGACGCTACTTATATCACCATATATAAGAACGACAGCACTACCATGGAGTCGCTGACGCTGCCACTGGCAGCAAGCTATCAGATGATCGGCATACGCAGCGACGCCGACTGGAAGGCACAGAGCGATGCCGACTGGTGTACCATCTCCAACCACGAAGGCTACGGCTACGGCCCTGACTCAACCTTCTATCTGCGCATAAACGCTACAAAGAACGAAGGCGCACGACGCACAGCGAACATCACCTTCACCTCGGGCAGCACGACAAAGGTATTCTCCGTCTTGCAGAAAGGCTCCGACATGGATCCCGGCGACCCCTTTGAGTCAACATACTCACTTATCGAGAACATCCGACTCGGATACAACCTCGGCAACACTCTCGATTGTGACCCTGACCTCGAAGCAAGCTCTTGGTGGGTGCCAAAGAGCGACCTCGACTGGGAGACAGTTTGGGGACAGCCGAAGACAACACAGGCCATCATCGACTCTATCGCCTCAAAGGGCTTCAATGTGATACGTATCCCGGTCACATGGTTCCCTCATGTCGATGAGAACGGGCAGGTAAGAGAGGTATGGATGAACCGTGTCAAGGAAGTCGTTGACTACGTCCTGACAGCCGGATGCTACTGCATACTCAACGTGCAGCATGACTCCGGAGCAAAGAACGGACGTACCGACGGTGCCGGATGGCTCAATGCCAACCCTGACGAGTATGACCCTGACCGCTTCGCAAATCTCTGGACACAGATCGCAAACGCCTTCAAGGACTACGACCAGCACCTCATCTTCGAGGCTTTCAATGAGATTCTCGATGGCAACGACACCTGGGACGACCCGGCAAACAGCCAGTGCTACGACGTCATCTATAACTACGAGGATCTCTTCATTAAGACAGTACGTGCCACAGGAGGCAACAACGAGTATCGTAACCTCGTCATCAACACCTACTCTGCAGGCCATACCGCAGCGAAGCTCAATGGATTCCGCGTGCCTGACGACGTTCACCCGAACCACCTCATGGCCTCTATCCACAGCTACGACCCATACAACTTCTGCAACGATAACGGCGAATGGAACACTCCGATGTTCGATGCTACAGGCGAGTCAGAACTCGACGAGATGACACTCCTCGTCAACAACCGCTTCAATGAGCTCGGCATCCCATACATCTACGGTGAGTTCGGTGCCATCGACGAAGCCAAGGACATGGGCGAGCGTGTGAAATACGCCAAGTATATGGTTACGAAGATGAAGGCTTACAACACCACCGGCCTTTGGTGGATGGGCCTGTACGACCGCCGCAAGAAGAAGTGGTACGAGGCCGAAATCGTCAACGCCCTCTTCGATACCCTCGGCAAGTAATTACAGATAGCACTATCAAGGCAGGAGCTACACATCAGTAGCTCCTGCATAAAGCACCGATAAGAATTATCATTAACCTATAAACATTAACAAAGTATGAAAAAAGTTTTACTCTCTCTCGTTGCTCTTCTTGCAACGACAATGTCTTTCGCCCGCACAACATTGTGGGAAGGTACACAGACTTTTGATGCCTCATGGCCTTATGTAGCTGTTTCTACTGTAGCCACACCAATGAGTGCAGGTGACAAAATCATCGTTACTGTAACAAAGGCTGATAACACAATCAACGCTGCTTGGGAGTGGGGGCCACAGGTATACGCTAAATCTGGTTGGAACGATTGCTTGTCTGTAGTCTCGCTGACTGATGGAGTCACCAACAAGGAGGTAACATACACACTTACCGCCGATCAGGCATCACAGATCAATACAGCCGGAGAGATTGAGGTACAGGGTATGAACACCATCATCGGCAAGGTTGAGTACGATGCAGCACAGGCCGGCGGTGGCTCAGGCCAGGAACTCACTGTGACATTCTCTAACATTGATGCTGACGGCACGCTGACAGAGGCTGGCAACTGGTGGTATCAGTCAAGCGGTCTCGCTGCACCAGCATCAGAAGACTACAAGTATGTGGTAGTACAGTTCACCACTCTTACCACAGGTGGCAAGATGATGTTCTACGGTCCTTGGTATGAGGAGACAGAAGGCTCAGGCAACTGGGTTGCTGGCCACGTTGACAAGGATTTCACAGCCGGAACAACAATCATTGCATTCTCTGTTGATGAGGTAAAGGCATTAGCTAACTTCAACTGGGAGAACTCATGCTTCGTAATCTCTGCCACACCAGGTGAGAAGGCACTTATTAAGTCTATCTCATTCATGACAGAAGAAGATTATCAGAAGGCTATGGCTGCTGATGCTGACGTAGAGAAGGTTAAGGAACTTGGCCTCCCAGGCACATCAGGCTCTGTAGTAATGATTGGCGAATCAGAGGGTGGTTCCGGTTGGAACAACGGTGGCTGGATTGGCGCAGAGAACCTTGGTCAGACCTATAAGACCTTCGTTGTAGAGGTTGCTTCAGCACAGCATGAGTTCGCTGTCATCGCCCAGAACTGGCCAGAGGCTATCGCTACAAATATCGAGAAGAAAGTCAGTGGCACAACCTCACCTGTCATTGTGGCTTATACCATCGGCGATGCCGGTGAACTTCAGGGTCTCGGTCAGTACGCTATCCAGAACCGTTACATCACAGAGGCAGGCGAGCCTTATATGGATCCAAAGACTGGTCAGCAGGTTGATGGCAACATCTATGGTGACAACACCGTTGTTATCTCTCGCGCTTACCTCACCAGCAAGGAGGTAGCAAGCACCTATACTCCATGGGGAGAGTCTGACGGCATCGCAAACATCGCAGCTGACAAGGCAGCAGATAACGTTATCTACAACCTCGCAGGCCAGCGCGTTAGCAGCGCCAAGGGTCTCGTCATCAAGGGTGGCAAGAAGTATCTTGCTAAGTAATCTCACCAACAATCAGTAGCAACCGCATCAGCAATAAGCGGTTGCTACTGAATAGCTCAATAGTTATTGTTGTGTAACTTCATGGGTATCATCGTATAACTTCATGGCTATAATCGTATAGCTTAATGGTTATTATCGTGTAACTGCATAGTTATTATAACATAGCTAATAGGCAACACATAGCTCAGCGGCTATCTCTTCATTTCGGTGGAGCAGATAGCCGCTGTTTTGTTTGGTCGGTATTATAACTAAGCCGAATAGCAAATGAAATGGGTTACGTTAGCAAAGGATATGGGTTACGATATCAAATGAGCAGGGGTACGATAGCAGATAAGCGGGGGTACGTTACCAAATAAGATGGGTTACGTTACCAAATGAGATGGACAACGATTACACCATCTCGGTGATTCGCCGCTCAGCCTCATCGAGAATGGGCAGGAGCTCATCAAGGGTATTAGCACGGAGCATGGCGATGCGCGTCTGTCGGAAATCGGGAATGCCCTTGAACAACGGCGTAGCAGCAAGATGTCGGCGCGTGTGAAGTATTCCACAGCGCTCAGCATCCTTGTTAGCGCTGAACGACGGCGATGCCTGCAGACGCTCGATATTTATGCGGAGCTGCTCGCGTAAGAGGTGAAGCTTCTCGTCGAGGGTAAGCTCCCGGAGCGTGCCGTCAGCCTGGGGTATGCCTCGGTTGAAGAACCACGGGCATCCAAAGGTAGCCCGTCCCACCATTACTGCATCCACACCATAGCGCTCAAAGGCAGCATCAGCCTCTTCGAGAGATGTGATATCACCGTTTCCGATAATAGGGATGTGGACACGCGGATTAGCCTTTGTCTCGCCGATAAGCGTCCAGTCAGCCTCTCCGGTGTACATCTGAGCACGCGTACGTCCATGGATTGTCAGCGCCTGAATACCCCTATCCTGCAAGTGTTCGGCCAATGACGCCCCCTTCCATCCCCCTTCCGGCGCATACTCTTGGGAGAGCTGGCTTCCGAAGACGTAGTTGGATGCATCCCATCCTAGTCGTGTCTTCGCTGTCACAGGAGTGCTGACGGCCTTCACGACGCGCTCAGCTATCTCCAGCATCAGCGGGATATTGCGCAGCATGCCAGCTCCGGCGCCTTTGCCGGCGACCTTCTTCACCGGGCAACCGAAGTTCAGATCGATAATGTCGGGGTGTGCCTCGCTCTCAACGATGCGTGCTGCCTCCACGACAGCATCTGCCTCCCGGCCGTAAATCTGTATACCTACGGGGCGTTCATCATCAGCGATGGTGAGCTTCTCCACCGTTGACTTCACCGACCGCACCAATGCCTCAGCAGCGACAAACTCGCTGTACACCATTGCGGCCCCCTGCTCACGGCAGAGCCGTCGGAATCCGATGTCGGTGACATCCTCCATCGGAGCGAGCAGCAACGGGCGCTCACCCAAGTCTATATTGCCTATTTTCATTATCCAGGAATCTATTAACAGTCGTACCCTATGCTATTGACCACCGTCGCACACAGGTTTATCTTACAATCAAGTGATATACGCTTCCGGCCAGCGCTTTCACTATACCCTTCATCTCAAGCTGGAAGAGTGCTACGGAGACCTTATGTACCGGAATGCCCGTCATGGCGCAGATGATGTTCTGCTGCTTATCTTCCTTCTGCAGGACATCAACAATCAGCTGCTCGTCAGGTGTCAGTTCAGGGAACATCTGCATCTGAATGCCTTGCCGTCTTGCTGCATCACTCGCTGCTATTGTCTGCCAACCAAGTGTATCGATGATATCCTGTGCCGAGGTTAGCATGTGCGCCTTATTGGCCTTGATGAGGTCGTTGCACCCCTCCGAGGTGGCATCTCCCACTCGTCCCGGTATTGCAAACACCTCGTTATTGTAGTCGTTGGCGATGCGTGCCGTTACGAGGCTTCCACCGTGCTGCATCGACTCAGCCACGATGGTGCAGTCGCCTATGCCTGCAACAATACGGTTTCGCCGCAGGAAATTCTGCCTGTCGCCGCGCGTCTTGGAGTGATACTCGGTGAGCAGCCCGCCATGTTGCAGCATTCGTATGGCGATATCGCGGTGCGAGGCGGGATACATCGTGTCGAGTCCGTGAGCCAGGACGCCCACGGTATCTATTCCATTCTTCAGCGCAGCCTTATGCGAGCAGACATCGATGCCATATGCGAGGCCGCTGACGACGAGCAGATCAGGCACCTGTGCCTTAAGCTCCGCAACAATCTTATCTACCATATCCTTGCCATACTGCGTACACTGGCGTGTGCCGACGATAGAAACTGTATGTGCAGCATTTAGGTTGCCGTTGCCCATAGAGTATAGTACGATTGGCGCATCAAAGCAATTTACGAGTCGCTGCGGATAGTCAGCGCTGCCCAATGTGAGTATGGTGATATGCTTCTTCTCACACCATTCCATCTCCTCTTCTGCCCATCTGAGCGTCGAGTCCCAGTCGTTGCTGAGCAGAGAGCATAGATTTTCGGAGGCATCAGGGATTATCTGTCGCACATCCTTGCGGCAGGCATACAGCTCGTCGGCAGTACCTGCGGCGCGATACAGCTCAGCAGCGGCCTGCGGATAGTTGAATGTCAGGTGCTGATATGCAAGGGTTATGGCTGTGTTGTCCACGAAAACAGATTATTATATTATAGAAACTCCTTGAACGCCTCATCGCAGACGGCACTCTCCTGCATGCGTCCGTTGACGATGCAAACGGCATCCACCTGTGCACGGAAGCACAGCTTGTTGTCAGCGCAGCGGTAGATGTCCTGATAGAAGATATACTTCACGCCGTCTTTCTTTATGCGGACGCAAGATCGGAACATATCATCCGGTCGCAGCGATGTCTTATACTGCAGCGTCATGCGCGCCACGACGAAGTCCTCGCCCTTCTCATGCATGTCGATGAACGATATGCCCTGCTGCAGCAGGAAGAGGTGTCGGGTGTGCTCTATGTAGTGCAGGTAGTTGGCGTTGTTAACGATGCCCTGTACGTCGCACTCGTAGTCGCGCACCTGCATGGTAGTTTCAAAGTGATAGGTCATATTGACTCTCGTGAGTTAATAGTTAAGAACTTCGGAGTTAATAGTTAAGAACTTCGGAGTTAAGAGTTAAGAATTAAGAGTTAAGAGTTATGATTACCAACATTTTTTGAGCAGCAATCAAGAACGTTATCAACTCTGTGATGTTATGCGATGAGTATCATTGCCTATGTTATCTTGTAGGCAATCACGCTATGAGTGCCACGATATCGTCGAGTGTGTTCGCCACAACGATATAGTCGGTCCAGTGTCCTCGCACCATCTGCTGGTCTTGCATAAATTCCAGAAGGCGTATGGTGGCATCCCAGAAACCACCTATATTATATAGTATGACCTTCTTGCTGTGGAAGCCGATGGTGTTCGAGCCGGCCTGTGTGAATATCTCGTCGAGTGTGCCAATGCCTCCGGGCAATGCTATGGCGACGTCACATTGTGCAATCATCAGCTCCTTGCGGTCGTCGAGTCCGTTGGTAGGAAAATACACATCGATATGTTCAGAGACACGGTTGGAGTGCTCGAGAGCGCGTGGCACCATGCCGACTGTGCGTCCTCCTGCAGCATGCACGGCATCGCCAATGCACCCCATGAGTCCGCAGTTGCCGCCACCCCAGATGAGGGTGTGGCCTGCCTTTGCCATCCACTCGCCCAACTCGCGAGTGGCAGCGTAGTATTTCTCGGCGATATTATTGTTTGCCGAGCAGTAAACAGCTATCTTCATACAAACGCAATCAATATCTTTCTACTTCTTTTTCTTTGGCTTGCGACGAGCCCATCCCTCCTCCGAGAAGTCCGGTTCCTCGCCTTTGAGCTCAAAGTCGGTATTGGCAGCCATTAGTGCTCGCCAGTCATCGGCAGTATATTCACCCCGCTGGCTGTTCTTCTTCCGCTGCGGCTTGAGCATCGGCCGTCCGTCATCGCGGCGCCGTTTCTTGTTTTCTGATGGTGTCGTCAGCTCCGTATCACGGCGGCGTTTCTTGTTTTCTGACGGTGCAGAGAGCTCCGTATCACGATGTCCTCTGTCGCCATCGGCATAAGCATCAGCATGCTTGCTGCGCCGGCGGTCACGAGGTCCGGGCGCATCAAAAGTGCCTTGTGGCTTGCCGCCCCGTCGCCGCTCACGCTGCACGGGCGCATCAAACGTGCCCTCGGGCTTGCCCGATCCCTCGGCATTGCAGCGCACCTGTCGGCCATGGTAGTTAGTACCGTCGAGTGCCGCCATGACATTCTGCGCATCCTCCTCCGGCACTTCTATGAAGCAATAGTGCGACATAAGGTCGATATGCCCTACCTCCTGTCGTCGTGCCTCACCCTTCTTGCCACGCCCGGAGACATGCTGGTTGATGAACTGCATAACCTCTCCGGGGTAGAATCCCTCCGCCTTGCCGAGGTTTATGAACAGCCGTGAGTAGCCTTCTGATGCTCGGTGCTCCGGACCACGGTCTCGTCCGTCGCTGTCCTTGCGTCGCTTCGACTTCTCGTCGCGTGCCTTCGGGCTGTTGACGACCGGCTCCTCGATGTCGGGTTCGTCGGCATAATATTCAAGGAACCGACTGAACTCCATCATCACGATCTTCTTGATGATGTCCTCCTTGTCAAAATACTCGAAGTGACGCTGTATCTCCTCCATGAACGGGTTGATGGTCTCGTCGTCGACATCCACCTTCGTTATATGGTCCATGACGCGGAAGAGCTGCTTCTTGCAGATCTCAGTAGGCGTAGGGAGTGTGCCTCGCGTGAACTTCTTCTGTATGATCTTCTCCACGGCGCGAATCTTAAACTGCTCGCGACTGTGTATGATGGCGATTGACGACCCCTTCTTTCCGGCACGTCCGGTACGTCCGGAGCGATGGGTGTATGACTCCGTATCGTCGGGCATGCCATAGTTGATGACGTGCGTGAGGTCGTTGACATCGAGGCCGCGGGCTGCCACATCCGTAGCCACCAGGAGCTGAATGGTGTGCTGGCGGAACTTCTGCATGGTCTGATCGCGCTGTGGCTGCGAGAGGTCTCCGTGCAGAGACTCAGCGTTGTAGCCGTCGCGGATGAGCTTGTCGGCCACCTCCTGCGTCTCTATCTTCGTACGGCAGAAGATTATGGCGTATATCTTCGGGTAATAGTCAACAACGCGCTTGAGTGCCAGATACTTGTCTTTGGCATGCACCATGTAGTAGGTATGGTCGACATTCTCTGCTCCCTCGTTCCTTGATCCTACGACAATCTCTTCATAATCATGCAGATACTGTCGTGCCACCTTCTCCACTTCGCGTGACATGGTGGCAGAGAACATGAGGGTGCGGGGCCCCTCTCCCCTGCCCTCTCCCTCGGGGGAGGGAGTGATATGCATAGGCTGCTCGGAAGCTTCTTGGTAGGAAGTAGTAACAACATCATCTCCATTTTGGAGTGTACGAGGATAGCCTTGCAGCTGCTCAAATATCGCGTTGATGCTGTCAGAGAAGCCCATATTGAGCATCTCGTCGGCCTCGTCGAGAACGATGGTCGTTGCCGTCGTGATGTCCGCCACGCCACGTTCGATGAGATCAACGAGGCGTCCCGGTGTGGCAACGATAATCTGCGAGCCCTTTCTGAGCTGCCGAATCTGTGAGTCTAAAGGCGCACCGCCATAGACGGCTGTTACATGCAGGCCCTCCATATACTTTCCGAAGTCCTGCAGGTCGTCGCAAATCTGGAGGCATAGCTCACGTGTCGGCGACATCACCACCGCCTGAGTCTGTCGCGTGGTGGTGTCTATGCGCTGCAGCAACGGCAGTCCGAAAGCCGCCGTCTTGCCCGTGCCCGTCTGTGCCAAGGCTATGATGTCTTTCTCACCGTCGAGGAGTCGTGGTATCACCTGCTCCTGAACGGGCATCGGCTGAACGAATCCGAGCTCGTCGATAGCCTTCCGCAAGGTGGCATTTATGCCCAATTCATCGAAGTTTTTCATGCTGAGATCAATCTACTGGAGCAAAATCCTCATCCTCCGGCTGAGGGAGTGTCTTATCCTTATATATCACCTTGTTGGCACCGGAGGTAATGGTGCGGCATTCAGGATGTTCTTTTATGTAAGAGTCGATGTGTCGCACACGCTTCTCCTCGAATATCTCATCCACGGCAATCAGAATGCCTGTCTCCTCTACATCGCCGAAACCGTAGTTGATGGCTGTGCCGAAGAGCTTCATCGTCGGTGAGAGATTCATATAGGCATTGATGAGCGGCGGGATGTTGTAGCCAAGAGCGCGTATCTCACGGTTTAGTATGCGGTAGTTCTGCTTGAATGTCGGGGCACAGAAGAGATGCTCGAATTCTGTGTCCGGAGTATCAATTTTCAGCGGTTTAATCGGCAGAATCAGGTCTTCCTTGTCTCCGAAGAACTGCTTGAGGAAATAGAGAATCATATCCCTTCCGCGGCGGATGAAGGATGGATACATCGTCATCTTGCCGAAGTAATACTTCAGCTTCGGGTTGACAACGGTAATGGCGCCGAGGCCGTCCCATAGGTTGTCGAGCGCGAAGATGCTCTTTGCGCCCTTCTCTGAGCTCTGATATCCAAGTGTGACGAATGAGCGTCCGAGCTCCACCGTCTGGTTCTTGTATTCGCGGAGGAATTTCTCTGAGAAATGGAACATGTGCGATGTGGCGAGTATCGGCTGCCCGTTGGCATCCATCTCCCAGTCTTCTCCTTCGAGATATCGGTATCCTCCGATGATCTCCTGCTCCTCAGGGTTCCACACGATGAGCTGCTTGTAACAGTTGTCACAAGTGTCAAATTCATCGATGTCACACTCCTTGCCCGTGCCGCCGCCGGCAGCACGGAATGCCTCCTCACGCAGTCGGCCTATCTCACGCATGGTGTTCGGCGCGTTGTGAGCGGTGACGATGTAGATTTTGTTGTTGCTTTTGTTGGTCAAGCGCAGCTGCCGCTCAGGTGTAAGCTCGCTGAGGAGCAGCTCTTTGCTGACAGGGGGAATGATAGGAAGCTCCATTTCTATTAAAGTTTACGGAAGTTTCGGAAGCTCAACTAAAGTGAAGAGTTAAGAATTACTCAAGTTAAGAGTTAAGAATTAAGAGTTAAGAATTATGATTACCATAGCTATCATGGAAACTGCCAAGCAACAACGGCAACCGGCATTCTTCGTTCTTCACTCTTCACTTCATACTGAGCAAGTGATAAACTTGCGGAAGTTGAATTAAAGTTTATATACGTTGTCCTTTACAAAATTTGCCCATTCCATCGGTGTTTTTGACTTGTCGAAGGTCTGCCACGGCATCGGTTTGCCGATGGTTATGTGGAATGTCTTGCCACGGTTGAGGAACATCTCGTCGACGAGGAATAGCATGGCGACATTGAACTTCAGGTGAAGGCGCTTGCAGATGTTGGCAATGCGATAGAAGCGCTCGCTGTTCTGGCCGTCGAAATGTATTGGCACGACATCGCGCTGCGTGGCCACCGACTTCGTGACGAAGGTCTTCGTCCACGGCAGGTCGCGTATGACTCCGTTCTGCTTGCGTGAGCAGATGCCGGCAGGGAACATCAGCATGTGCTTGTCTGAGCTGAAGCCGGCCTCCACCATGGCAGGGAAGGAGCGGCTCTGCTTGCCCGTCTTGTTGATAGGTATGCACAGCGGCGCGAGGCCGGGAAGGAACATCAGTTCGTCACGCACGAGGTAAGCGAAATTGCCATCGTAGTGGCGGCCGATGAGGGCGCCAAGTGCCACGCCGTCGATGCCACCCAACGGGTGGTTGGAGACGAAGGTGTAGTGGCGGCCGTCATCCTTCGGCGGAAGATTCTCCAAGCCCTCCACGTGCAGCTGTATGCCGAGATAGTTGATGCAACTCTCAAGCCATGGCACACCCACCTCGTCCTTGTGGGCAGCGAGAAACTCGTTGAGCTCGTCCTCATGAAGCGTCTTCTTCAGCCACCTCACGAGCCATCCAGGCACATAGCGGGCCTTCTCGCCCATCTTGCTCTGTATGATTGCCTCTATGCTGATTGTCTTCTCCATTGTTGTTTAAATTTAAATAGGTCTGCGCTTCAATAAATGCACATCTGCGCATATAATTGTGCAAAGTTAACAAAAAATTCTGAAACAAAAGAAAATGACGTCAAAAAAAACACAAAAATTAATAGAAAAGGTGCTTTTTTCTTATAATATGCCACTCTTGAAGTGTATTTGGACGACACTCAGTCACATCAGAGCGCTCGTCGGTTGACATCAAACATGAGTTCACGGTAACACCGATTCACAATCCGATTTTCACCGTTTGGTCATGTGATTCGCATCGTTTCGTTATGCGATTTGCACCGTTTCACGATTCGATTAGTATCTTTTCACGATCCGGTTTGCTCCTTTTCACGATCCGATTAGCTCCAAACCGCAAAGTAAAGACTCAGTAATTACACTGCAATTACTCAGTCTTTACACTGTAATTACTCAGTCTTTACACCGTAATTACTGAGTCTTTACACTGCAGTTTGCTGCTTTTCGCATCGTCATTTGATGCTAATGAGACCGTCATTTGATACTAACGAGATCGTCATTTGATGCAAGCAAGGATATAGCTTGATGCAAACCGCAGAATCAGCAGCATGCGAAAAATGGACAAATGGCAAGAGATGGCATCGGCAAGAGTAAAATATCAGATATGCCTGAGCAGACAAAAAAGACTTGACTTGTATCGTCTGAAAGGCTCATTTTTTGGTTAACGAAGTTTAAATTTCTATTTTTTACGAAAAAAGTGGGGGAAAATGGTGGAAAGTGGGGAATTTTTTCGTACCTTTGTCCGCAAAACTCTAAATAAGTATATGCGCGTATGCGATTTTTAGGAAATATAGACGCAAAGACCGACGCGAAAGGACGCGTCTTCCTGCCATCAGTGTTCCGAAAGGAGCTGCAGAAGGCGGGCACAGACACGTTGGTGCTTCGCAAGGACGTCTTCCAGCAATGTCTCGTGCTATACCCCGAGGAGGTGTGGAACGAACTGATGGACACCATGCGCCAAAAGCTAAACCGCTGGAATCCACAGGAGCAGCAGGTATTCCGCCAGTTTGTCTCCGACGCAGAGATGGTACAGCTCGACGGCAACGGCAGATTCCTCATCTCACGACGCTCGCTGGACTTCGCCGACATCACGTCGGACGTCAGCTTCATCGGCATGGGAGACACAGTGGAAATCTGGTCGAAACAGAAGACAGAGCAGCCATTTATGGCTCAGGAGGACTTCGGCAAGGCACTGTCGGGCATGATGGGACAAAACTTTTAATCAACCAAGTGATGAACAACGTGACAGACATACATAGCACAGCCGCCACGAGCACCGCAGAGGTCTGCGTGGCAGGGCAGTACCACATACCGGTGCTGCTCCGTGAGAGCGTCGATGGCATGAACATCGGCCACGGCGGGGTGTATGTCGATGTCACTTTCGGTGGAGGCGGACACTCGCGAGAAATTCTCTCACGACTCGACCAGGACGGCCACCTATACTCCTTCGATCAGGATGCCGACGCAGAGCAGAACGCCAGCATCCGCCGCGAAGACGGAACGGTGCTCGAGGGCGACAAGCGCTGGACCTTCGTACGCTCCAACTTCCGATACCTGAAGAACTGGATGCGATACTACGGCGTTGACGGCGTCGATGCGATACTGGCCGACCTCGGCGTGTCGAGCCACCATTTCGACGATGAGTCGAGAGGCTTCAGCTTCAGATTCGACAGCCCGCTGGACATGCGCATGAACAACCGCGCGGGACAGACAGCAGCCGACATCGTCAACACATACTCCGAGGAGCAGCTCGCTGACATCATCTACCTCTACGGAGAGCTCAAACAGTCACGACGGATAGCATCGGCCATCGTCAAGAGCCGATCCCAACAGCCCATCACGACGACACACCAGCTGCTGCAGGCGGTGGAGAACTGCTTCCAGCGTGAGCGCGAGAAGAAAGACATCACGAAGCTCTTCCAGGCCCTTCGCATAGAGGTCAACCACGAGATGGACGCCCTCCGCGACATGCTCATGGCAGCCGGCGACGTGCTGAGGCCGGGAGGACGCCTGGTGGTCATCACCTACCACTCGCTGGAAGACCGTCTGGTGAAGAACATCATGAAGACAGGCAATGCCGAGGGCAGGCAGAAGCAGGACTTCTTCGGGCGCATAGAGACACCTTATCGCTTAGTCAACAACAAGCCCGTCACCCCTGACAACGACGAACAGAAGACGAACCCACGAAGCCGAAGTGCAAAGCTCCGCATAGCAGAAAGGAAAGCAGACGAATGAAAGACAACGACGAACTCATCATAACAAACGACATAGAAGAACCGCAGGCTGAGCAAGACACCGTGGAGAGCGTGGTGAAGGAGCCGCAGCAATCATTCGTGGAGGCGCTCCACGAGCAGATTCACGAGGAGGATGCACCACAGACATCACAGAAAATCAGCATCATCAAAATCCTCGGCGGAGACTTCTTCACGGCACAGATACTACGCCGGCAGATAGGCCTGATGATGGTAATCCTGGGATTCGCAATGCTGTATATCTCCAACAGATATAGCTGTCAGAAGAGCATGCTGGAGATAGACAACCTGAAGAAAGAGCTGCAGGACGTGAAGTATAAGGCGCTATCGACCTCCAGCCAGCTCACAGAGCAGTCCCGACAGAGCAATGTGCTGAACATGCTCAAGGAGAACCACGACAGCATCCTGCACATTGCCGACCAGCCGCCGTTCATCATTCAGGTGCCGGAATAGCGACACACCGCCCCACCAGCCGGCCTTGGTCCCACTCTCGGAGATTTAATCTCCGAGAATTAAACCACCGCCGCCCCAACCCCACTACCACCACCGCCCCACCATCAACCAC
>R12__coassemble_440_pt1 | contig 16261 bp, 11 predicted proteins | sample R12__metabat2_high_PE_039 | metagenome-assembled genome bin R12 | reverse complement strand
GCGAGCAGCGATTTCTGCTGCTTCTGCGTCTCGGCAATCATCTCCGGACGGTACCATGACGCTATCTCGTCGGCGATATCCTTGCTGCGTGCGAGCCATTCCGGCCCGCAGGCGTGTGCCGTGATGTCTCTGATGCTGTCGGCGAGCATAGTGTCTGCCTGGGCCTTCTTGTAATATTTAGCGATAGGGTAGGCCACGATGTCACCGTCGCCGTCATTGAGACGGCGCAGCAGTTCCAGGCTGTCCTTGCATGTCTCGACGCGAAGCTTCACCCCAATCTTCTCTGCGAACTTCTCGCACAGCAGGTATTGCAGGCCCATGCCGTGGCCGTGGTAGTCGTAGTAAGACTCAGGGCCGTTGATGGTGAGCATGATGAGCTCGCCCTGGGCGACGATATCTCCCAGGGTGATGGTGCCGTCGGCTGTTGCCGCTGAGCTTTCCGACGGTTCTCCTCCGATGACAGTGCCCCATGGTGTCAGTTCTGGTTGTTGCTTCTTTTGCGTGCAAGAAATGAGCAAAAGGGCGCTGATTATCATGCAAAAGTGTTTCATTTTCATTATTCGGGGCACAAAGTTACGCTTTTTGTTGCATATTTCAAAGTTTTTTTGTAATTTTGCCGCGAATTATAAGTTTTATTAAGCAAGAGTGCCGACAGAGGACTCTTTTATATATAATAAGGTAAAAAGAAATGTTAAGAATAGCAGTTCAGAGCAAGGGTCGTCTGTATGAGGATACGATGGCGCTGCTGAAGGAGACCGGAATCAAGATCAACAAGGCAAGCCGTATGCTGCTTGTCCAGTCAAGCAATTTCCCTATCGAGGTGCTTTACATGCGCGATGACGACATACCGGAGTGTGTTGCAAGCGGCATCGCTGATATCGGTATTGTCGGCGAGAATGAGTTTGTCGAGAAGGCAAAGGATGCAAACATCGTCAAGCGTCTAGGCTTCTCAAAGTGCCGCATATCACTTGCCATTCCCGAGGAGATAGAATATACGGGCATCAAATGGTTTGACGGCAAGAAGATTGCAACGTCATATCCGGAGATTCTAAAGGCATGGGCAAAGGAGCAGGGCATCAATATCGACATCCATGTCATCCAAGGCTCGGTGGAGATTGCTCCGGGCATCGGCTTGAGCGACGGCATCTTTGATATCGTCAGCTCGGGTTCTACGCTCGTGAGCAATAAGCTTCGCGAGGTGGAAGTGGTGATGAAGTCGGAGGCTCTGCTCATTGGCAACAAGGATTTGACAGAGGAGAAGCAGGCCACTCTCGACGAACTGCTGTTCCGCATGAAGTCAACACTCGACGCCGACGATAAGAAGTATGTGCTGATGAACGCTCCGGCAGAGAAGGTGAAGGATATCTGCAACATCCTGCCGGGCATCAAGGCGCCTACCATTCTGCCGCTGGCACAGGAGGGATGGACAAGCATCCATTCTGTCGTTGACCAGAAACACTTCTGGGAGATTGTAGGACAGCTGAAGGAAGTGGGTGCTGAGGGCATCCTCGTGCTGCCTATCGAGAAGATGATTCCGTAAGTGGTATCGTGGCTTTGTGGCTTTGTGGCATAGACGTTTAGGTGCTTGCATATAGTTAAGCCACACAACATCCAAACAGCAAAACCACCAAACCATCCAACCGCTAAACAACAAAGACGCTTAGAAATCAGTCATGAATATAATCAAATATCCTGCTGCGTCAGAGTATGCAAATATCTGCGCGCGGCCTCAGATGGATGTCTCACAGCTGAACAACATTGTCAGCGGAGTGCTCAGCGATATTCGCCAGCGTGGCGATGAGGCAGTGAAAGACTACGAGGAGAAGTTCGATCATGTTCGCCTCAGTAGCCTGCAAGTGACAGAGTCAGAGATAGATGAGGCATACAACGGCATCGATGGCGAGCTGCGCGATGCCATAGTGCTGGCCCATCAGAACATCCGGGCGTTCCATGAGACACAGCGCTTCGAAGGCGAGAAGGTCGAGACATGTCCCGGTGTGGTGTGCTGGCAGAAGAGTGTCGCTATACAGAAGGTCGGCCTCTATATCCCCGGAGGCACGGCTCCGCTCTTCTCTACCGTGCTGATGCTTGCCACTCCGGCAAAGATTGCCGGCTGTCAGGAGATTGTCCTCTGCACACCTCCCAACCGCGAAGGCAAGGTCAATCCCGCCATTCTCGTCGCTGCACGTGTCGCTGGAGTGAGCAAGATATTCAAGGCCGGTGGAGTTCAGGCCATCGGGGCCATGGCCTACGGCACGGAGTCGGTGCCAAAGGTGTATAAGATCTTCGGTCCTGGCAATCAGTTTGTCATGGCTGCCAAGCAGCAGGTGTCGCTGCACGATGTCGCCATAGATATGCCTGCCGGCCCCAGTGAGGTGTGCGTCATAGCCGATGAGACGAGCAACGCCGAGTTCGTTGCTGCCGATCTCCTCTCGCAAGCCGAGCATGGCGTTGACTCACAGGTGATTCTCATCTGCACGTCAGAGGCTAAGCTCATGGAGGTGAAGAGCGAGGTGGAGCGCCAGCTGGAGCTCTTGCCACGCAAGGAGATTGCTGCCAAGACTCTCGAGAACTCTCAACTCGTATTGGTCAGCGATACCACCGAGGCCATGACTCTCAGCAACTGCTATGCCCCCGAGCATCTCATCATCTGCACAAAAGACTACGATGAGCTTGCAGCCCAAGTCGTAAATGCCGGCAGTGTCTTCCTTGGCGAATATGCATGTGAGAGTGCCGGCGACTATGCCAGCGGCACCAACCATACCCTTCCGACTCATGGCTATGCCACGGCCTATAGCGGTGTGAACCTCGATTCCTACAACCGTAAGGTGACATTCCAGCATCTCTCCGCCGACGGAATACGCTCCATAGGGCGTGCTGTGGAGCTGATGGCACAGAACGAGCAGCTTGATGCCCACAAGAATGCCATGACCGTGCGTATGCGTAAAGTCTTTTCTGCGAAAGAATAACCATAGCAGGACATCTGCAAAAAGTGGTAAAAGGAACGTCTTAAAGTACAAGAGCAAAACAATGAAGAATCTCGAAGACCTCGTAAGACCTAATATTTGGGCATTGCAACCCTACAGTAGCGCCCGCAATGAGTATAGCGGACATGTGGCACATGTATTTCTTGATGCCAACGAGAACCCCTACAATGCGCCTTACAACCGCTATCCTGACCCTCTGCAGCTTGACGTTAAAGAGCGTCTGTCGAAGGTGAAGGGCGTTCCGGCAGATAGCATCTTCCTCGGCAATGGCTCTGACGAAGCCATCGATTTGGTGTATCGCTGCTTCTGCGAGCCTAAGGTGGATAATGTCGTAGCCATCGAACCGACGTACGGTATGTATGCGGTGTGTGCCGATATCAATGATGTGGAGTATCGCCCTGTGCGCTTGTCGGCTGACTATCAGATGTCTGCCGATGCTGTGCTCGCGGCATGCGATGCCAGCACAAAGGTCGTATGGATATGCTCTCCGAACAATCCGTCGGGCAACGACATAGCCCGTGGCGAGATAGAGAAGGTTCTCCGTGAGTTCGATGGCATAGTCGTCGTCGATGAGGCATATTCTGATTTCTCCATGCAGCAGAGCTTCCGCTCAGAGCTGTCGCAGTATCCGAACATTATTGTCCTTAATACCATGTCGAAGGCATGGGGCTGTGCCGCCATCCGTTTGGGCATGGCATTTGCGTCAAAGGATATCATCGACGTCTTCAATAAGGTGAAGTATCCGTATAATGTGAATATCCTCACTCAGCAGAAAGCTCTTGAGCTGCTTGACGATGTCAGCGATGTGCAGAAGTGGGTGACGGTATTGCTGGAGGAGCGCACACGCGTCATGGCAGCCTTTGAGCAGTTGCCGATATGCAAGAAGGTTTATCCTACGGCATCGAACTTCTTCCTCGCGAGAGTCACTGACGCTCAAGCCGTCTATGACTATCTCGTAGAGAAAGGCATCATCGTACGCAACCGCTCAAAGATAACGCTCTGCGAGAACTGTCTGCGTGTCACTATCGGCACGCGGTCAGAGAACAACGAGCTCCTCGGTGCATTGCGAACGTTTTAGCAGTCAATGGGTTTTGATGGTCATGTATCAGCAGTGTGGCTTGTGCCTTTTTGCTGATATGACGTTTCGTTCGTTGGCAATGATATCTGTCGTTGCATCAAAGGCCTCGCAAGCATTATCTGTGCTTGCGGGGCCTTTTGGTTGAATTGCAATTGACAAAAGTCTGATGTAGAGGAAGAAGGGCTATGTCTGGCATGGCGGAGAGTATTATTCCTGATAACCGTATGGCGCCTTTTGCATGGCTGTCAACGTCATCGCACCTCTACGACTGTTGCTGTGCCGTTGCTGACCGTGAAGCGAATGTCGTGTCCGCTGAATGGCATGCCATAGACTCTGTCGCTGTCTGAATGGTATTGCGGGCGCGGATCTTCACGTAGCGCAGCCTTGATGGTGCGTATCTCTGCTGCGCTGAACGGTGCCTGCAGATGCTCTGGGAATCTGACGTCAAGCTCGTTCCATTGCCTATCGTCCACAAATCCGCTTGTGGCATCGGGGTGGCTGTCGGTGAATGTGATGTATGGCTTGATGTCGTAGATAGGCGTGCCGTCCATGAGATCAGCTCCTCTGACGCGCAGCCTGCCTTGCTCTATGGCCTCGAGCCTTACCGATGACAGGCCGAGCCGGTTCGGACGGAATGGCGATCGTGATGCGAATACACCGATGCGCTCATTGCCTCCTAAGCGTGGTGGCCGCACAAGGAGAGATTCTGTCGGTGCATGCGTCGTGTGCTGTTGTGCATGATTGGCTGTGATATCTGTGGCTGTGGTGGGCGTGTCAGCGGTCGTCCGGGTATCGTGTGATGCTGCTTGGCTGTCGGTGTTGGTGGCGGAGAATCCCCATACCAGCCAGAGGTGTGTGAAGCCTTCTATTCCTCTGATGGCGTCCGGGTTGTCGTATGGCTTAACGAAGACAATCTCTCCCTCCACATCTTCCAGCAGTCCGCTTTGCCGCGGAATGCCAAACTTCGATGTGAAGGGAGAGCTGAAGTATGCGATAGGGGTTATCTCCATGTGTGCAGAGTGGTGTTGTGATGTTGGGCTTGGGATTATTCCTCGTAGCCCTTCGGGTTGTTCTTCTGGAAATTCCAGGAGTCGCGGCACATGTCCTCGATGCCATATTGCGCCTCCCATCCGAGCTCTGCCTTTGCCTTTGCCGGGTTGCAGTAGCATGTTGCGATATCTCCCGGACGACGTGGCTTAATGGAGTATGGCACCTTCAGACCGTTAGCGCTTTCGAAGGCCTTAACGACATCGAGCACGCTATAGCCGTGTCCGGTGCCGAGGTTGTATATTGCGAGTCCGCATTTGCGCTCGATGGCCTGTAGCGCAGCCACGTGTCCTGCCGCGAGGTCGCAGACATGGATGTAGTCTCTGACACCTGTTCCGTCAGGAGTATCATAGTCGTTGCCGAATACTCCGAGCTCCTGTCGCATGCCGATGGCTGTCTGTGTGATGTAAGGCATGAGGTTGTTCGGTATGCCGTTGGGGTTCTCGCCGATGAGTCCTGATGGATGTGCGCCGATAGGATTGAAGTAACGCAGCAGCACGACGTTCCATTCTGGGTCAGCCTTCTGCACGTCTATCATCACCTCTTCGAGCATAGACTTTGTCTGTCCGTAAGGGTTTGTGCAGTGGCCCTTAGGGCATTCCTCTGTGATAGGGATGATGGCAGGGTCGCCATAGACTGTTGCTGATGATGAGAAGATAATGTTCTTGCATCCGTGCTGACGCATGACGTCCATGAGTACGAATGTAGCGTTCATGTTGTTCTCGTAATACTCCAGCGGCTTAGCCACCGACTCTCCCACGGCTTTCAGTCCGGCGAAGTGTATGACGGCGTCGAACTCATATTTGTCGAAGACCTCGCTCATGCCTTTCCGGTCTCTGACGTCAACCTTATGGAATGGCACTTCCTTGCCCGTTATCTTTGCCACGCGGCGCAGAGCCTCCTCTTTGCTGTTGACGAGATTATCTACTACGACGACCTCATGGCCTGCCTTGTCAAGTTCGATGATGGTGTGCGAGCCGATGAAACCGGCGCCTCCGCATAATAGTATTCGCATATGATAGTAAGTGTTGTTAACGACGGGCGTGCGTTGCAAGCACGTTTCCGTCAGTGGTTTATACTGAATGTAGGTGCAAAGATAGCAATTTAATTTGTATTATGCAACATTCTCCGTGCCTTTTTACTTTTTTTTATACTTACGGCGGTAGTTAGGCATTGCAGCACTCGATCCTGAACAATTTGTTGTTGTATTTGAATTGCGCTTTAACTCAATACAAACTACTGTTCGATTCAATACTAATGACGGTCTGATTCAATACTAATGACGATCCCGGTAGTATCTTTTGACGCAGTAATTACTGAGTCTTTACATTGCAATTACTGAGTCTTTGTACTGTGATTACTGAGTCTTTGTGTTGTAATTACTGAGTCTTTACATCGTCAGAAGATGCTAACGGCATCGTCATTCAATGCAAATGAGACTGTAACTCAATACTAATGGTAACATCAGTTGTGGCAATCAGGCCAATGGGCTAATAAGACTGGCACGGGCATTGGCCTAATAAGCCCAATTGGTCCAATAAGCCTAATTAGTCCAATAAGCCTAATGGGCCCAATAAGTCCAATAAGACTGATAAGGCCAATAAGCCTAATGGGCCCAATAAGGCCAATAAGCCTAATTAGTCCAATAAGCCTAATGGGCCCAATAAGTCTTATTAGTCTAATAAGGCCAATAAGTCTAATAGGACCAATTAGTCTTATTAGTCTAATTAGCCCAATTTGCCTATCTGCTTTTAAGAAAGCTGACGTATATATATAAAAAAAGGTGTAACGCCGGTATTATAATAATCCTTTCGGAAAATAATAATACTGACGTTACACTCAAATATGCTGTTTACTGATGCTGGTCGCGGAGCAGATCGTTGACGGTCTTCACTGGGTTGAAGGTTCCGAGTGGTACCTCTACGAAGACGGTGTTCCAGTCAGACATAGCGCCATTCCACAGGCCTGGCAGCTCAAGTGCTTGCAGCTCCTTGCCGCTCTTAGACTTCTGAGAGATGAAGCCTGTTGTGCGGTCGACGTAGTCAGGGAGGTTATAGGCATTGCCCTTATAGTCCTTGACAGCGCAGACGAGGTCAACCGGGTTGAAGTGTGTGCCCTCCTTGAAGTACTTCATGTACTGCTCGTTGTTCTTGTCTATCTGTGATGACTCGAGAATCTGGTCAGAGTATGTGCCATCCTGGTTGTAAGCGAGGAATGGACCGCCGCCAGGCTCACCGACGTTCTTCACCATACCGGCGACACGCATTGGGCGGTTGAGCTTCTTCTTCAGGTAGATGACGAGCTCGGCATCCTCCAGCTCCTTGATGTCTGGCTTGCGGCAGCAGAGGTCGTCCTGCAGGAACTTGATGATTTCCAGCAGATCATCATGCGTGTATTTGCCAGAATCGAGCTTCTCGAGGTATGCGAAGGCCTTCTTCTGCAGCGTCACGAGTACGCCTGCGATGACCTGCTTCCACTCTACAGTCTCTGGTTTCAGACGGTCAGGCACTACATTGTCGATGTTCTTCACGAAGATGACGTCAGCGTCAATCTCGTTGAGGTTCTCGATGAGCGCACCGTGGCCACCCGGGCGGAAGAGGAGAGTGCCGTCTTCGTTGCGGAAAGGTGTGCCGTCAGGATTGGCTGCTACGGTATCTGTTGAAGGCTTCTGCTCAGAGAAAGTCACAGAATACTTCACGCCATACTGTGCCTCGTACTTTGCCAGATTGTCGGCGATGTGCTTCTTGAAGAGTTCGAGATGATCGTGAGAAACGGTGAAGTGGATGTTCACCTTGCCGTCAGAGGCTGCATACATAGCGCCCTCTACGAGATGCTCCAGCGCTGGTGTGCGTGGGCCGTCGTCGTATGAGTGGAAGAGGAGGAGTCCCTTTGGCAGATTGCCATAGTTCATATCCTTCAGCAGGAATGAGACAGCGTCCTGACCGTCCTTGCCCTCCAGCTGTGGAGCAAAGGCAAACTTCTGCTTGTTTCCAAGGAACTTCTTGATGAAGTCGGTCTCTTCGCCAGTCTCAAGATACTCAAAGAGATTCTTGAACATACGGCTGGCAGCACCTGATGCCGGCACAAACTTCACAATCTTCTTGCCCTCGGCCTTATAGTCATTCCATGCCTGCACATACTCTGCCACCTCAGCAGGTGTAGGAGCCATGATGCCCTTGCCAATGGCAGCCGGACCTTCGAGCTTAAGGAATGGGAAACCTGTCTTGAACTCGCCGAGCTGTTGCTCGAGCTTCTCCTGGCTGATGCCTTTTGCAGCTAACTGCTGCATGTCTTTTTCTGTTAATGCCATAGTTAGATTTAGTGATATTAATATAATGTATGGTTTGTTATTGTCGGAAAGATGCTACAAAATTAGTTATTTAATTTTAAATAAGGAACAAAAAAGCGGAAAAACTTTGTTTATTGTAACATTATTTATTATTTTTGCAACGAATAAAGCAATAATAACGCTATTTTATGGCACTTATTTTCACAGACACAGAACGTCAGGACACCGTCATGCTGCTTGACAAGCTGAAGGAAAAGACGGCAGAATTCCTGCATCCTGACGACGAGCTGAAGCTACGCCAATATATCATGACGTCGCTCGAGCATAATGAGGTGGAGAGAGACATCTTCGGCCTCAACCCCATCGTGCAGGCATTGAAGACGACACTCATAGCCGTAGAGGAGATAGGCATAAAGCGTGACGGTGTCATAGCCATCATGCTATGCAACAGCGTGCTCGAAAACCGCCTCGCCATAGACGATGTCAGAGCCGCATACGGCAACGGCGTGGCAACCATCATACATGGCATCGTCCGCATACAGTCACTCTACGACAAGACGCCTACCATCGGCAGCGAGAATTTCCGAAATCTCCTGCTGTCGTTCGCGGAGGACATGCGCGTCATACTTGTCATGATAGCCGACCGCGTAAACCTCATGCGCAGCATAAAGAACAGTCTCGACAGGCAAGCCGTGCGCAAGGCATCTGAAGAGGCAAGCTATCTCTATGCACCATTGGCACATAAGCTCGGACTATACAAGCTGAAGAGTGAGCTGGAGGATCTCTCGCTGAAATATCTTGAGCATGATGCCTACTACCACATCAAGGACAAGCTGAACGCCACGAAGCAGGCACGCGATCGCTATATCGAGCAGTTCATCATTCCTATCAAGAAGAAGCTCGAGGATCAGGGATTGAAGTTCCACATGAAAGGCCGCACTAAGTCCATACACTCCATCTGGCAGAAGATGAAGAAGCAGAAATGCCCGTTCGAGGGCGTCTATGACCTCTTCGCCATCCGCATCATCATCGATGCGGCACCCGAACGCGAGAAGATGGAGTGCTGGCAAGTGTACTCCATCATCACCGATATGTATCAGCCTAACCCGAAGCGTCTGCGCGACTGGCTCTCCGTGCCTAAGTCAAACGGATATGAGTCGCTGCATATCACCGTCCTCGGACCTGAGAACAAATGGGTGGAGGTGCAGATACGCACCGAGCGAATGGACGATATCGCAGAGCACGGCCTTGCTGCTCACTGGCGGTATAAAGGCGTAAAGGCTACCGAGGGAGGCATGGACGAATGGCTGGCATCTATCCGCGCCGCCATCGAGGCAGGCGACAATCTCGAGGTGATGGATTCGTTCCGTAACACACTTAACGAGAAGGAGATATACGTTTTTACGCCGAAGGGAGATATCTTCAAGCTCGCTGCCGGTGCCACCGTCCTCGATTTCGCATTCCATATCCACTCAAAGGTTGGCAGCCAATGTACGGGCGCAAAGATCAACGGTAAGGTGGTGAATATGCGACAGGAGCTGCACTCGGGCGACCAGGTGCAGATTGTCACGTCGGCACAGCAGAAGCCGAAGCGTGAGTGGCTGCAGATTGTTCATACCTCACGTGCAAAGGCGAAGATTCGTCTGGCCTTGAAAGAGACGATGGTGAAGGAGATTGCCATCACAAAGGAGATGCTTGAGCGACGCCTGAAGAACCGGAAGATGGAGTTCGACAAGATAGCCATACAGCAGCTTGTCAAGAAGTTAGGCATCAAGGAGATCTCGGAGTTCTACCGACAGGTAGGCGACGGCACGCTCGACATGCTTGAAGTAATCGACCGCTATCAGGAAATAAAATATCCGCACATAACACCTACGCCACCGCCGGGGACCTCCACAGACCCTGACCACCGCTCGGCAGCAGAGTTCCGGCTAAAGGAAGAGACGGTGAATCCTGCTGCCACATCGCAGAAGGCAACGGGAAAGTCTGACGTGCTCGTTATAGACCAGAGTCAGAAAGGCCTTGAGTATCAGCTTGCCAACTGTTGCCGCCCTATCTACGGAGATGAGGTATTCGGATTCGTTACCGTCACTGGCGGAATAAAGATTCACCGCTGCGACTGCCCCAATGCTCCTGAGCTGCGCCGACGCTTCGGCTACCGAATCGTTGAGGCGAAATGGAGCGGAAAGGGCACAAGCCAGTATGCCATCACGCTGCGCATCATTGGCAACGATGATATCGGCATTGTCTCAAACATAACGAGCATCATCTCAAAGGAGGAACACATCATGATGCGATCGATAAACATAGACTCCAACGACGGACTATTCTCTGGCAACCTCGTCGTCTTCATCGACGACACATCGAAACTTGAGCAACTCATTCGTCGTCTGAAGACCGTCAAGGGTGTCAAACAGGTTGTAAGGCTATAGGCACGGCACCCTCTACGGAAGATTTTGTACTTCAAAATGGAGCCGTGCCTCTACAAAGATGTTACACGTATCGATGCTTCTGGGATGTTTGTATGAGATATTAATCATCACATCTACCCTTTTAAGTCCGTGGCATGTCTAATACCTCATTAGTCACTCAGCACCCAAACAAACCAGCAATCAAACAACTAAACGACCAAACAACTACACAACAAAATGGAATATATGTCCCAAGAAGGCTACGACAAGCTCGTGGCCGAACTTCATCAACTGGAGACCGTAGAGCTGTCAAGAGTGCGCGACGCCATCTCGGAGGCACGCGACAAGGGCGATCTCAGTGAGAACTTTGAGTATCATGCCGCCAAGCGAGAGCAAGCCAAGCTACTCAGTCGCATACGGTTCAAACAGCGTGTGCTGCAATATGCCCGCGTACTCGACACCTCAAAGCTCGACAACGACAAGGTGGTATTGCTCAGCAAGGTAGGCATTGAGAACCTGAAGACTCACACCGTCATGGCATACACCTTAGTAAACCCACATGAAGCAAACCTCAAGGAAGGCAAGATCTCCGTCAAATCGCCTATCGGTCAGGCGTTGCTCAGCCGCAAAGTGGGCGAGACTGTGGAGGTTACCGTACCTGCCGGAAAGCTTAATCTGAAGATTGTCTCCATTGAACTGTAACAATTGGCAATGCGAAATCGGCAATTAGCAATTATGATCACCATTGTTATTTTGATAATCGGCAATTGTGACTGACAATGAATCAAGTTCAGGGGCAGAATCATTTCGCTCTGGAATTAAATTTCCACGCAGCTCACAGTATATCTCAGCTAACAGAAACACGCTAACAACATAACCCAATGAAACACTTCATCCTAACAGTACTTACATTTATGAATCTATCCGCAATGGCCCAAGCACCACAGCTAACAAAAGACAATATCGACGAGGTGCTCAACGCAATGACTCTCGAAGAGAAAGCAACACTCCTCGTAGGTGGTGAGTATGACTTCTGGGCTCCTGTCGCAGTGGCAGGCGGTTCGTCAAAGACAGTACCGGGAGCAGCAGGCTCCACCGTTGCCATCCCACGTTTAGGCATTCCTGAGACAATACTCACCGACGGACCGGCAGGAGTGCGCATCAATGCCACTCGCGAAGGAACGTCGAAGACTTACTATGCCACTGGATTCCCCGTTGGCTCTTGCATAGCATCTACATGGAACGTCAATCTTGCCAACCGCATAGGCAAGGCCATCGGCAACGAGACAAAAGAGTACAACTGCGACGTCATACTCGGCCCGGGAATGAATATACATCGCAACCCGCTATGCGGCAGAAACTTCGAGTACTACAGCGAAGACCCGCTGCTGACAGGCAAGATTGCAGCGGCGTATATCAACGGATGCCAGAGCGAAGGAGCAGGAGTGAGCATCAAACACTTTGCTGTCAACTCGCAGGAGACTAACCGACAGTATGTCGATGAGCGCCTGTCGCAGCGTGCAGCACGTGAGATCTACCTTCGCGGATTCGAGATAGCAGTCCGCGAAAGCGACCCCTGGACCGTGATGTCGTCATACAATCTTATCAACGGCACATTCGCACAGGCCAACCATGACCTCCTGACATCAATCCTGCGCAATGACTGGGGCTTCCGCGGCATCGTCATGACAGACTGGTGTGCAAAGCGAGAGCAAGCCGGATTGTTTACCGCTGACGAGATACGCGCCGGCAACGACCTCATGGAGCCGGGGGGAAAGGATCAGATAGCAGACATCATCTCTGACGTCAAGAGCGGCAAACTCGCCATGGCGGACGTCGATATCTGCGTGCGCAGAATGCTGGAGTACATCGTGCGCACACCTCACTTCAACAACCACAAGCCGTCAAACGCACCTGACCTCAAGGCTCATGCCGCTGTTACACGCGAGACAGCGTGCGAGGGTATGGTGCTGCTGAAGAATAACGGCACATTGCCTATCAACACCACTGAGAAGACAATCAACAAGATTGCGCTCTTTGGCACGGGCTCATATAACTTCCTCTCCGGCGGCGTCGGCTCCGGCTGCGTACACACGCCGTATATCGTTGATCTCGTAGAAGGATTGAAGAATGCCGGCATCGAGACGACAGCAGATCTTACGGAGATATATAAGCGATACATAGACTATGCCAAACTCAAGTTTGAAGCCGACCGACCGTTATCCCGTTGGTTCGAGGCTCCGAACATGGGCGACCAGAAGATGCAGGAGATAGAGATCTCTGACGTTTGCCTCATGAATCAGGTGAAGAATTCAGATGCCGCTATCATCACCATCTCACGGCAGGCCGGCGAGGGCATTGACCGTAAGATCGAAGGCGAGTTCAATCTCACTGACCTTGAGCGGCAGATGATTCAGCGCATATCATCAGTATATCACGCAATGGAGAAACCCGTCATCGTCGTCATCAATTCGGGCTCAGTCATCGAGACAACATCATGGAGTGCATATCCCGATGCTATCCTCATGGCATGGCAGCCGGGCGAAGAAGGTGGCAACAGCGTTGTCGATATCCTCACCGGTAAGGTTTGTCCGTCAGGCCGTCTGACGATGACATGGCCGTTGGCAGCTACCGATCATCCATCGACAAAGAACTTCCCGCAGGACATCGACCTCTTCACTTACGAAGCGATAAAGACCGGCGGAAGGGCAATGCCTACCCGAGACTACACCAATCATGAGGAAGGCATCTGGGTGGGATACCGCTATTTCGACACGCAGCATAAGCAAGTGGCATATCCTTTCGGCTATGGTCTCAGCTACACCACATTTGCTTTTGGTAAGCCTCAGGTGAAACGCAGCGGAGACATCATAACACTCACAGTGCAGATTAAGAACACCGGCCGAGTCGCCGGCAAGGAAGTGGCACAGGTATATGTAGCCGCTCCGAAGGGCAACATCGAGAAACCGGCCAAAGAGCTGAAGGCTTTCGGCAAGACACGTCTGCTGAAGCCTGGCGAGACAGAGACATTGTCGATGACGATGAATGTCCGAGATCTAGCTTCATTCGATGAGGCTAACAGCCGCTGGCTCGCCGATGCGGGCACATACTCCTTCCTTGTTGGCAAGAACATTGCAGACATTCAGGGTGAGGCACAGCTCAAGCTGCCGGTTTATACAGAGCCAGTCAGCAATGTCTTGGCACAGAAGGAATAATTATTCTTCTGCTACTCCATATCATAACAGCACATCACCGGCTACGTTTCCGGATAGATAGAGCATAGCATTCACATACATCCCCATCGCAAAGAAGACAAGATGCCAGCAACGTCTTGGCACAGAAGGAATAATCTGTAACATACATCCCCAAAGCTAAGAAGACAAGATGCCAGCAACTGTGACACCTTGTCTTCTTAGCTTTTTTTATGTAATCTATGTCTTGCCATCACCTATCGTGCCATTGGCTCAATGGTGTTGAAGAATCAGTCCATAGCTATCGTGCCACAGGCTTGATGCCGGTGAAGAACCTGTTCATAGCTATCGTGTCACAGGCTTGATGGCGTTGAAGAACCTGTCCATAGCTATCGTGGTAAAGGCTTGATGGCGTTGAAGAATCAGTCCATAGCCTATCTTACTACAGAATTGACTGTAGAGATGAAGCATGTGGCAGCATCCTTTGTCTTTGCCTGATGTACCTGGATATTGGTACACTTGCGATGCTCTACCACTTCGTTAGTATTACCGTCGACGAAATCAAAGTAAACGTCGTACGTTCCCTCGGGAAGAGCCTGCAGAGCGCTGTCGTCATAAGCGAAAGAGTTTGTCATCTCGGCCGTCGGTGTTGTCTTACCTTGGCGATAGAAGGCTACGTTTGCCATCTGATATTTCGGCGCTGCGTTCTTCAGGCTGATGAGACCCCATGTGCTGCGGTCAGGGCTTGCCAGCTTGAATACTTTCTCCGGGACATCGATGTCGTAGTTGCGGCGGTTGCTGTCATATTCTACTGCAGAGCGCCAGTGATACCAAGAGCTGTAAGAGAGCTTCAGCTTAGACTTCAGCATGAAGCGTGTATCATTGTCGTTATCCTTCGTTGAAGGCACATACCACACCCACATCAGGTGTCCGGTAAACTCAGAGCGCACTGCCATCGGGAAGTTTCCGTTCATATTATCCCAGTCGTCAGAGAGGTTGACATTCTCTGTATAGTAGTGGTAGCGGCATGTCGGTGTAGATGAGTCGCGTACGAAATTGATTGTCTGGAGAGTGTAGTTGACTGTGCTCTGCCATGCACCTCCGAATGTGACATTGCCACCTGCTGTTGCTGGCTTGCCTCCGCCGATGCCGGCATTGAGTCCTCCGCTGACAGAGAATGTATAGCCGTTGGTATAGCTTGCTGAGCTGTTGGCATTCTCGGGGATAGGAAGGCTGCAGTAGCGCAGGTCTGTGATGTCCTTTCCGTCACTCGTAACGAGCGATGTCTCGATATCCATCGTGTTGAACCAATAGCCGTAGATGCGTAGCTGCGACCAGAAATGGTTCTCCTTGTAAGCGCCCCACATAGAGTTGTTATGTGGTGTAACGTTGCATGTTACGCCGTAGTAGTCGCCTGAGTAACCTGTGTTTGAAGAGAGTATATACATTGGATAGACACGATATTCAACGCTGACGGAACCGCTTCGGCGCAGCCAGTCGCTGGTGCCGCTGGGGCCGTATGTGTCGATGATATTGCTGAGTGTGAATCCGTAGTCATATACAAACTGCTGTCCGTCGGTGTCTATTGATGCCTTGAAGTCCTCATATTTGGATGTTCCTGCAGATGCACAGGTGCTTGTTTCAGCGGCTTTCTTCTTGCCAATCCATTCGATGAACGTTGTGACACGGTTGTGGAAGTAGTCTTCGTCAAGCTCAACAGAGTTGACATCATTCTCTCCATACATTGTGTAGCAGCTGTTGTTGGATGAGTAAGCCTCGAGGAATACAGGCAGCGCGTCATCTTCTGTTGCCACCACTCGGCTCATGACGGTGTTGCTGCCTGCTGTGACGACGATCTTTCCCTTAGCCTCCAAGGCGGTTATCTCCGTCTCGGTCAGCTCGTTCTTGCCTACGAATATCAGTTCGGCCTCATCCATCGCGGTGGTGTTTACGAAGCGCTGGTGTAGCACATTCTGCATTAATTGAGGTATGGCAGAGATATTTCCGAAGTATGTCGGCATGGTGCTGACGCGCTTATCGACGGTCATCTCAGAATGATCTACCACATACTCGTCGCAGCAGCCCTGCTCCTCGTTGATTTCATCACTGCATGAGTTGAAGCTCATTGCCATCACTGTTGCTGCCATGCAGCATATTGCGTTCTTATAATTCAGTGTCATAATCTTGCCCTTTCTTTAGTTTAGGTGGTTTGGTGGTGGTGGTGTTGTTGGGCTCGGAGATACAATCTCCGAGAATGG
>R12__coassemble_429_pt1 | contig 16501 bp, 10 predicted proteins | sample R12__metabat2_high_PE_039 | metagenome-assembled genome bin R12 | reverse complement strand
GTGTTGGTAATCATAACTTTCCATTTTCCACTCTACACTTTCCATTTTCCACTTTGTTCAATCGTACAGCTCAAAATATTTTTATCTATTTTTATCTATTGATGTTTTATTCTTACCAACATATGCAAAATGATATATAGTTACCTTAATATTTTAGACATCTGAGGCAAACATCAACAAACATCGAACTAAATGTGGGGTAGAAGAGTTTCGGTAGCCTTCGGTGTCCAAAGTTGCCAATCTGTCTATCATTGCCTTGATTCTTACTTATTTATTGAATATTTATGTCATGTCGTATACAGAACTATTTCCATGTTTCTGTTATTGTTTGTAGGCATGCAATTTCGTGGAAATACAGACCAATTTCCGATTAGTATTGAATCGCACCGCCATTAGTATTGAATCGGAGCCTCACTCAATACTAATCGGAGCCTCACTCAATACTAACCGGAGCCCGATTCAATACTAATCGTAACTGTGCTGATATACAGCACTTTATACGTTGCCTCTCATTGAATGGCTTGTTTGGAAAATGGAACAATCAAGAGACTGCGCCTAAATTAATGGCAATTAATGTTGAAGAAATATGCAGCGTATGAGTGTTAACTCCCATTTGTTATTTCATCGTTGAACCGGTTTTGCCTCTTTTGTATATCCACAAAAAAAGTGTCCGTTGAAAGCAATATGTTTTCAGCGGACACTGTCAGTATGGTGTTGGTATATGATGAATACCGATTATTTCTCGAAGACGAGCTTGAACTTACCGGAGATCTTCTCTACGCGGCGAGCGTGGCGTCCACCCTCGAAGTTTGTCTTGAAGAAGACGTCGAGGATCTTGCGTGCCTCGTTGTTGTTGATGAAACGTCCTGGGAGTACGATGACGTTAGCGTCGTTGTGCTGGCGGATGAGCTCAGCGACCTCTGAGCACCATACGAGACCAGCGCGTACTGCCTGATGCTTGTTCAGCGTGATGGCCATGCCTTCGCCAGAGCCGCAGATGCCGATGCCGACATTGCAGATGCCATCCTCGATGCCCTCAGCGAGAGCGTGAGCATAGTCAGGGTAATCGACACTTGTATCACTCCAGCAGCCGTAGTCCTGTACTGGCCAGCCTTTCTCTTCGAGATACTGTTCAACGAATTTCTTCAATGGGTAGCCAGCGTGGTCGCTGGCGAGTCCTACTTTCTTTATATCCATAAGCCTAACCAAGCCTTCCCAAAGGGAAGGATGTATAAATACCTTTTCAATCAGGAAGGCCTGGTGAAATTAAGTTATACAATATTATTAATAAAATCTTCTATATAACAAATGTTTGTTATTAAATGTAGCATTCTTCCAGCTCCTCCCCTTTGGGGAGGCTGGGAGGGGCCTCTTTTTTAGATGTCATATCAACCTCTCCCCCACGGGGGAGATGCCCGTAGGGCAGAAGGGGGCTTTACAGCATTGCCTTCACCTGGTTGTAGACATTCTCTGCTGTATAGCCGAGCTTCTCGTCGAGCACCTTGTAAGGAGCAGAGAAGCCGAAGCTCTCGAGACCCCAGATCTTTGATGCAGGATCGGCACCGATGAGGAATCCCTGGAGGTTAGCCGGCAGACCTGCTGTCATGCCGAATACCTTTGCGCCAGCAGGTATGATGCTCTGCTGATACTCGAGAGGCTGGTTGCGGAAGACGCCCTCTGATGGCACGCTGACGATGCGTACCTTCACACCGTCCTTGCGGAGCAGCTCAGCACCGCTGACGAGTGTAGAAACCTCTGAGCCGCTGGCTACGCAGACAACATCAGGATTCTCGTCAGAGCCTGCCACGATATATGCGCCCTTCTCTGCCTGAGAGTAGTCGTTGCCCTCTGGGAGGTCGTTGATATTCTGGCGAGAGAAGATGAGAGCGGTAGGTGTCTCGGTGTTCTCCATTGCCATAGCCCATGCCACGGTGGTCTCCTTTGCCTCTGCAGGACGGAGCACGAGCATAGAGTTCTTGCCAGCATGGTTCTTCAGCTTCTCGAAGAGACGTATCATTGCCTCGTGCTCTACAGGCTCGTGTGTAGGACCGTCCTCACCAACGCGGAATGCATCGTGTGTCCAGATGAACTTCACTGGGAGCTGCATGAGAGCTGCCATACGAACGACAGGGAGCATATACTGGCTGAATACGAAGAATGTGCCGCAAGCAGGGATAACGCCTCCGTGGAGTGCCATACCTACGCAGCAGCAAGCCATAGTGAACTCTGCCACGCCAGCCTGGAAGAAGTTGCCTGAGAAGTCGTCCTTCACGAGAGAGTGAGTCTTCTTCAGGAAGCCGTCGGTCTTATCTGAGTTAGAGAGGTCGGCAGAAGCGCAGATCATATTAGGCACCTGCTCAGCGAGAGCACCGAGACATGCAGCGCTGGCAGAACGTGTAGAGTCGTTAGCCTTCTGCTGTACCTTTGACCAGTCAATCTTTGGAGCCTTGCCGGAGAACCACTCTGCCTGCTGGGCAGCCTTCTCTGGGTTTGCCTTTGCCCATGCCTCCTCTTCAGCGTGACGCTCAGCAGCGATAGCCTCGAGTTCCTTAGCACGGTTAGCATAGAGTTCCTTCACGTCGTCGAAGATCTGGAATGGATTCTCAGGATCGCCGCCGAGGTTCTTTACGGTATTGATGAATGCATCGCCACCGAGCGGAGCACCGTGAGTCTTGCAGTTTGCCTCGTAAGATGTGCCGTCAGCCTTGATAGCGCCCTTACCCATGATACACTTACCGATGATGAGTGTAGGAGCACCCTTGAAGGCCTTTGCCTCCTCGATAGCCTTGCGCACCTGAGCAGCGTCGTTGCCGTTGATCTCGATGACGTTCCATCCGAAGGCACGATACTTGGCAGCGGTATCCTCGTTCATGACGTCCTTTGTCTCGGTAGAGAGCTGGATGTCGTTGCAGTCGTAGAACATGATGAGGTTGTCGAGGCCGAGGACGCTGGCGATACGTGCGCCGCCCTGTGATACCTCCTCCTCTATGCCACCGTCAGAGATGTATGCATAGATGGTCTCCTTAGCGAATGTAGGGTTGCCGGTGTGTGCAGCGAGGAACTTCGCAGCGATGGCAGCACCGATAGCGTAGGCATGTCCCTGTCCGAGAGGGCCAGAGGTATTCTCGATGCCACGAGCAAGCTCGTACTCTGGGTGACCTGTCGTAGGCGATCCCCACTGACGGAGCTGCTGCAGCTCGTCGAGAGAGAAGAATCCTGCGAGGCAGAGCTGTGAATAGAGCATAGGAGCCATGTGGCCTGGGTCGAGGAAGAAACGGTCGCGACCAACCCACTCTGGGTTCTTTGGATCATACTGGAGATACTCTGAATAGAGCACATTGATGAAGTCAGCACCGCCCATGGCACCACCTGGGTGTCCGGACTTTGCCTTCTCTACTGCTGCAGCTGCCAGGATACGGATATTGTCAGCTGCGTGGTTCATAGTCTGAATTGAATTTGCCATTTCGTTATATTATTTGATTTTTAGTTAACTGTCATTTACTTCTTGCACTCTACTGCCTTAGCGACGACAGGGAGACAAGCCTTGTAGGTCTCGATGTAGCGGTTGAAGCCCTCGACATCCTCTGGGTAAGGAGCCACCTCGACGCCGGTATTGCCAGCGAAGACGACCTCCTCGAGATAGTCGGCAAGATTCTTGTCGCCCTTGTTGAGCATATATGCCGCAAGGAGTGCGATGCCCCATGCACCGCCTTCGCCAGCTGTCTCCATGACAGAGATAGGCGAGTTGAGGGCAGCAGCGAGGACACGCTGTCCGACGACAGGAGTCTTGAAGAGTCCGCCGTGACCTGTGATGCGGTCAACCTTCACATTCTCCTCCTTGAAGAGGACGTCGTTGCCGAGCTTGAGGACAGCGACGGTGGCATAGAGGTTGGCGCGCATGAGGTTGGCGAGGTTGAAGCGGTCGTTGGCAGAGCGGAGGAACAGCGGACGGCCGTCCTGCAGCCCGGCGACAGGCTCGCCAGAGATGTAGTTATAGCCCATGATGCCACCGCAGTCGGTATCACCGGTGAGGGCGTGGTTGTAGAGCTTCGCGTAGATATCGTTCATATCGACCTCTATGCCGAGGAGCTGCTGATACTCCTTGAAGAGCTTCACCCATGCATTGATGTCTGATGTGCAGTTGTTGCAGTGTACCATAGCCACGAGGGAGCCGTCAGGTGTCGTCACCATATCGATCATCTCGTTAGGCTTGGAGAGGTCGTGCTCGAGGACAATCATCGAGAATGATGATGTGCCTGCAGAGACATTGCCTGTGCGCTGCTTTACGGCATTGGTAGCCACCATGCCTGTGCCGGCATCACCCTCAGGAGGGCAGAGTGGGCAGCCAGGCTTCAGATGTCCGGAGATATCAAGACGCTTAGCGCCGTGCTCTGTCAGGAAGCCAGCCTTCTCGCCGGCGCAGACGCACTTCGGGAGGATATCGCCGAGCTTCCATGGATAGCCCTTTGGTGCCACGAGTGCATCAAACTTATCCACCATCTGCTGGTTGTAGTTCTTTGTCTCTGGGTCAACAGGAATCATGCCCGAAGCATCGCCGATGCCGAGGACCTTCTCGCCTGTCAGACGCCAGTGGATATATCCGGCGAGAGTGGTGATGTAGGTGATATCGCCGACATGCTCCTCGTTGTCGAGGATGCACTGGTAGAGATGTGAGATAGACCAGCGCAGTGGGATATTGTAGTTGAAGAGCTGTGAGAGCTCTGCAGCAGCCTTGCCGGTGTTGGTGTTACGCCATGTGCGGAACGGCACAAGGATCTTCTCTGCCTCAGAGGCAGGAGCACCCGGGCTGGCGATGCCGGTAGGACCGAACGCCATATATCCGTGCATCATAGCTGAGATGCCGATGCCGGCGAGGATCTCTATCTCGCAGTCGTAGTCTTTCTTTACATTCTTGCGGAGGTCGGCATAGCAGTCGGCGAGGCCATACCAGATAGCCTCGGTGGAGTATGTCCAGATGCCGTCGTGCAGCTGGTTCTCCCATTCGTGGGAACCCTGTGCTATAGGCTTGTTCTCCTCGTCGATGAGGACTGCCTTGATGCGGGTAGAGCCGAACTCTATACCGAGTACGGCCTTACCCTGTTCGATTATCTGTTTTGCTGTCATAATTACTTCAGAGCCTTATTGAGCATGTAGTAAACTTCGTTGTTGCGGAGCTGCTGCTTGAATGAGCTGATAGTAGTGTTCTTGTTGATGCCAGCATACTCTATGCCGAGAATCTCTGCGAAGTCCTCCCAGTAGTTAGCGGTGATATCATACGAGAAGGCGCTGTGGTGAGTACCACCGGCGAGAATCCATGCTCCTGCGCCGACCTCGAATGATGGCTGTGGAATCCAGAGAGCGGAAGCGACAGGGAGCTTAGGCATAGGCTTTGGCTCTACGCACTCAACATCCTGTGTGATGAGACGGAAGCGGTTGCCGAGGTCAACGACGGTAGCCTTGCAGCCGGCACCTGTCTTACTGGTGAAGACGAGGCGTGCTGTCTGCTGCTTGCGGATGCCGATGCCGAGGAAGTGTACCTCGAGCTTTGGCTTGTCGCTGGCGATGAGCGGACAAACCTCGAGCATGTGGCTCTGCAGGATTGATGTGCCCTGAGGTGTGAAGTTGAGAGTGTAGTCCTCGAGGAATGAGCATCCCTTTGGCAGACCCTGGTTCATCACCCAGATGGTGCGATAGAGGCAAGCGGTCTTCCAGTCGCCCTCGCCGCCGAAGCCGTAGCCCTCAGCCATGAGGCGCTGTGATGCGAGACCAGGAATCTGGTCGAAGCCAGCGAAGTCCGGATCGTCGATATCTGCATCGCCGAGATCGTCGAAGTTTGATGTGAAGGCTGTAGCACCTTCGTCGATGAGGACACGGCGGATGGCTATCTCTGCCTTGGCAGCATTGCGCACCTTCTCCCAGTAAACCTCTTCGCCAGACTCGTCGATCTTGATGGTGTACTGCTGCTTGTACTCCTCAACGAGAGCATCTACCTCAGCGTCAGTAACCTTCTTCCAGTAGTCGATGAGTGAGCTGACAGGATAGTAGTCGACATGATATCCGAGACGCTGCTCGAACTCTACGCGGTCGCCATCGGTAACGGCAACGTTGTTCATGTTCATACCGAACATCAGACAGCGAACATCGTGAGCATCAGCGACGGCAGCTGCCACGCGTGCCCAGACAGCAATCTGCTTCTGTGTCTCCTCGTTCTTCCAGTAGCCTACAACGACCTTGCGAGGGATGCGGAGGCGTGTGCAGATATGTCCGAACTCGATATCGCCGTGAGCCGACTGGTTGAGGTTCATGAAGTCCATGTCCATGGTGTCCCATGGAATCTCTGCGTTATACTGTGTGTGGAAGTGGAGCATAGGCTTGCAGAGACGCTGCAGACCCTTTATCCACATCTTTGCAGGCGAGAAGGTGTGCATCCATGTGATGATGCCGACACACTGCTTGGCATTGTTTGCCTCGAGCATAATCTGCTCTACCTCGTCAGAAGAGTTGGCTGTGCCTTTATATACTACCTTAACAGGAATGATGCCGCTGTTGTTGAGGCCCTCGACCATCTCCTTAGAGTGTGCGTCAACCTGTACGACAGCGTCGCCTCCATAGAGGAGCTGTGCTCCTGTGATCCACCAAAGTTCTAAATTCTCAAATGCTTTCATAATATACGTGCTTTTGTTTTTTTTGTTAGTTATTTGTTTTGGCAATTATATACCTTTAGACATATGTGCATCCCTGCAATGGTATGGTTAAATACCAATAGATAAAAATAAAGGACAATAAAAATATTTGGTAACTATATACCATTTGGCACATTATTCTGTCGCCTTCGGCTCAACATATATTCTTTTGTTTTAGACATCTTGTTGAAACATCCACAAACATCTAACTAAATGTGGGGTGGATTTTCTCGAACATTCCATCATTTGGTTTAGCTCGATGTTAGATAGATGTTTGATTCGGATGTCTGAAATACATTTAAGGATGTTGAGCACAGCGACCCCTTGACTACTTTAGGCGTATATGCCTAATAGTATATAATTGCCAAATATTTTTATCTATTTTTATCTATTGATGTTTTATTCTTACCAACAGATGTCTAAAAGTATATAAGTCCCTTCGTTTTTGTTGCAGGGGAGGGGATGGCAATTGTGTGCCCTAGGGTCGTTGCACGTGGTTAGTGCTTCTGTCCTGGCTGTCCGTAGTAAGCGTTAGGTCCATGCTTGCGCATGTAGTGCTTCTCTATGAGCAGCGGGTTCATCTTTGTCTCTGGGTTGATAGTCAGCGAGACGAATGCCATCTTTGCACACTGCTCCATGACCTTAGCGTTGTAAACAGCATTGGCTGGAGATGTTCCCCATGAGAATGGTCCGTGGCACTTTACAAGAACGCCTGGTGTGTGGTCAGGGTTGATATCCTTGAACGCATCGATGATGACGGTGCCCGTCTCCTTCTCGTATTCTGCCATCTCTGACTCTACCATGTCGCGTGTGCAAGGTATGTCCTTGTAGAAATAGTCGGCATGTGTGGTGCCGATATTAGGTATAGCCATGCCTGCCTGTGCGAATGCTGTGGCATAGGTAGAGTGGGTGTGTACCACGCCCTGGATATTAGGGAATGCCTTATACAGCTCGATGTGTGTCGGTGTATCTGATGAAGGATTCAATGCGCCCTCCACGACCTTGCCGGTATTGATGTCCACGACAACCATATCGCTGGCTTTCATAACGTCGTACTCTACTCCTGAAGGCTTGATAACCATCAGTCCTTTCTCACGGTCGATGCCACTGACATTGCCCCATGTGAAGATAACCAGATCTTGACGCACAAGGTCAAGGTTTGCCTGGAAAACTTTTTCTTTGAGTTCTTCTAACATAGTTGATAAGGTTTTGTTAGTATTTATATTGTTTATAATGTCTCTTAGTTAGAAATGAAATTCTTCATCTGTCGGAACGTATTTGAACATTACTGCTCCGCGTTTTGATGTCTGACGGTTGATATATTCTGTTTCAACGATAGAAGCGTTTTGCTTTGCACGCTTACGGAAGTTTCGTTTGTCAAGCTCCTTGCCGAGAACAGCTTCATAGACACTTTGCAGTTGTGTCAGTGTAAAGAGCTCTGGCAGCAGAGAGAAGCATAGTGGCTCAGAGAGAATGTTTTTCCTTAGCATTCTCAATGCATTGTCAACCATCTCTCTGTGATCGGAGTAGAGTGGGGGAAGATTATCGATTTCTGTCCAAGTGAGATTGTACTTCAGACGTAATCTCTCTGAATAATCCTTTATATTGATAAGAGCATAGTAGGCCACAGAAATGACACTTGATCCTGGGTCGCGCTTTATGGCGCCAAAGGCTCCTACTTGTTTCATATAAATATGTGTAAGCCCTGTGAGCTCAGTGAGTACGCGTGTTGCTGCATCGTCAAGATTTTCGTTTGGTGCGACGAAACCACCGTACAAAGACCATTCTCCTCGTCCTGGATCCATTTTTCTTTTTCCGAGGAGCAGGTGTAGCTTGCCTTCGTCCATGCCGAATATTATACAGTCAACAGAGACATAGGCTTTGGTATATTCGCTATAATAATTATCCACTTATATATATTAAATAAGGTGTAGTCACCTGAACTGTTGTCAGATGACCACACCTTTATAGTTTAGATTACCAGAGTACAATATAGAGGATTGTCAGGATAGCGACAACTCCTATAGCTCCGATGTTGAATGCTTTGTCTGTCTTGAATACATTGAGGTCGATGGCGACGAGCTTCGGATCCTGTACCTTGTCAACAGCGTTTGAGTGGAGGTAGAAGCCGATGGTTGCTGTGATGGCAGCGAAGAATACCATTGCGCCCTGTACGCCATGGATGTAGAGAGTCTCGTTGAAGAACGATGCTACGAAGAATGCTACTGCAATTGCAGCAACGATATACATCACGCGGCTCCACATGAGCTGTGTCTTGATGGTGTGCTCGTCAAGCTCGGTAGCAGGCTCTGTCTTGCTGCTGTAGAGCGACATGCCTACGAACATGATAACGAGGCAGATGAAGACGTAGCCAGAGCGTACGAGGAACGGTACGTCAGGCAATGCGAACTTGAAGATGATAGAGAATGCGAATGTGCCGATGGCAGCTGCTACGGCAGCAGCACCGCTGGCACGCTTCCAGAGGAGTCCGAGACCGAAGATGACGACAACGCCTGGATATACGAATGCAGAGTACTCCTGGATGAATTGGAATGCCTGGTCGATACCGCCCATGAGTGGATATACAGCGATGAGGGCGATGATGAGAGCGCTGACAGATGTCAGACGTCCTACGGTCACGAGCTTCTTCTCACTGGCAGTCTTATTGATGAACTGCTTGTAGATATCCATTGTGAAGAGGGTCGATGTAGAGTTGAACATCGAAGCGAGTGAAGAGATGACTGCTGCTGCGAGGGCTGCGAATGAGAGACCCTTGACAACGACAGGAGTGAAGTTGCGGATGAGGAATGGGTAAGCATCGTCAGAACGTGCTATGCCACCGGCGAGAGTGTTGCGGAGAGCCTCAAGCTCAGCGCCCTGACCATTCATGATAAAGAAAGCGCAGACACCTGGGATACATACGATGAATGGGATGAGAATCTTCAGGAAGGCAGCGAAGACGATACCCTTCTTTGCCTCATCGATAGACTTGGCAGCGAGACCCTTCTGGATGATGTACTGGTTGAAGCCCCAATAGCCGAGGTTGGTAAGCCAGAGAGCACCGAAGATGAGCACGATGCCAGGGTTGGTGAAGAATGGGTCTTCCTTCTGTACGACAGCGCCGGCAGCATCCTGCACACCATTGATGACAGGATAGAGCTCCTCATTACGCGTAACGATGAGGTTGAAGTGCTTGTCGCCCGGTTGGTTGAGACACCAGTCGAAGATATTGCCGAGTGCCTCGATAGCACCGCAGTTCCATACCTCTGCACCGATAACCGACAGAGCGGCATATGCTGTGATGAGGCCACCGCCAACGAGGAATGTCACCTGCATAACGTCTGTCCATGCCACAGAAGCGAGACCGCCATAGATAGAATAAACACCGGCGATGACGAAGAGGATGAGGATGATGCAGAGACGCACCTGATCAATCTCCATACCAGCGACCATGATAGTCATGTCTGTCGGCAAACCAAGAATCTGCTGGATGGCAAGAGCGCCGAGCCATGACACAGATGTCAGATTGACGAAGATGTAGAGGAAGAGCCAGAGGAGTGAGAATGCAAGACCTACACCCCAGTTGTAACGCTCGCGGAGGAACTGTGGGATGGTGAAGATCTTCTTCTCGATCATCAGAGGCAGCAGGAACTTGCCTACAACGAGGAGCGTTGCTGCAGCCATGAGCTCGTAGGCTGCCTGCGCGATGCCTGATGCGAAGGCAGAGCCCGACATACCGATGAACTGCTCGGCAGAGATGTTGGCAGCGATGAGTGATGCACCGACAGCCCACCATGTCAAGGTGTTACCAGCGAGGAAGTAGTCGCTGGATGATTTCTCCTCGCCTTTCTTTCCACGGCTGAGGAAAAGTCCCAGTCCTACGAGGAGGACGATGTAAATGGCAACGACAACGTAGTCAATCGTTTGGAAGCCATTGTTTTGTAAGGATTCGATAATTCCCATTTTTGTTGTTAGTTATTTTTAGTTTGTTAATGTTACAGAATATTGTTGAGTTGATATTGTCAGGGACATGTCTCGGGGAGCAAACTTAATTGGAGTACTGATGGGATAAAACTCTTTCTGGTAAGTTAGTCATTGTCTCATACTAACATCCAAATGACGTGATCGATGAAACATTGTAGGACGTAAATATATAAAAACGCAAAAGGCTAAGGCATGTTGTTGCATGCCTTAGCAATTGCTATTATTTCACTGAGAATCTGTATGCTGCGTGGCTGTAGTATTTCTCTCCTGGCTTAAGCGTCGGCTGTACCCACGAAGCATTGTTCGGAGAGTTAGGATATTTCTGGCTTTCGAGACAAACGCTGACATACTGAGGGTATTTGCCTGCCTTGTGCTTGATGTTTGGCTCGTTGCCTATGCCCTGGAAGTTTGCTGTATAGCACTGTACGCCAGGCTCATTAGTGAACATCTCCATGAAGATGCCTGTCTTTGGTGAGTAGAGAGAGGCGCATACCTGTGTGTCGTCGCCCTTGCCATCTTTATAAGTGTTAAGGCAGAAATTGTGGTCTATACCTCCGTTGGCATTCTTAATCTGGTCGAAGTCAGCACCGATAGCGTCCTTTATGGCGTGTGGTGTGGTGAAGTCAAATGGTGTGTCCTTTACGGGCTTTATTTCTCCTGTAGGAATATATATTGTATCAGAAGGAGTGAAATTATCAGCGTTGAGATAGAGCACCATATCTGTGCCTACACTGTTGAAGTCTCCGTTAAGGTTGTAGTAGTTGTGGTTTGTCTGGTTGATGATTGTCTCCTTGTCTGTTGTTGCCTCCCAAGTGATGTCGAGAGTATTATCAGCAGTAATAGAGTATGTCGTTGTTGCCGTTACTGTTCCCGGGAACCCATTCTCGCCATCTTGTGCTATGATGGTAAGTTTAAGGATGCTATCTCCGATCTGCTCAGCGTCATACACTTGGTTCATCCATCCTGTTGTGCCACCTCCGTGTAGACAGTTTGTGCCGTCGTTCTGCTTGAGCTGATATTCAGTGCCATTAAGAGAGAATTTGCCCATGGCGATACGATTGGCATAACGTCCCACAGATGAGCCATAGTCGCTTGGAGAATTGAGCGTGTCGGTGTATTGCTGAATGTTATCAAATCCGAGCACTACATCCGTTGGTTTCCCGTCTTTGTCAGGCACTACGAGAGAGACCACGCGTCCGCCGTAGTTTGTTATGCAGGCCTCCATGCCGTTGGCATTCTTGAGGGTATAAAGCTTTACAGGCTTTTCATTGATAACTGTGTCAAAATCAGTAGGATTAAGACCCGACTGAGTCAGCTGCTGATCTTGTGATGTAGAACAAGATAATACTGCGAAGGCTGCTGCTGCGGTGCAGATGATTCCTTTTATGTTACTCATCGTTTTTGAGGTTAAATAAGTGTGTTAGTTAATTTCTGCAACAAAATTACAAAAATTATTCTATATCAAGAAATACTTTGCGTTTAATTATGTTAAAATGCAAATATTTATGTCTTTTTTACACTTAATAGGCCGTTTTAATATAATATAATAAGGATATATGTAATATCAAGACGTTATTGTCAGCTATTCATTGAGAGGAGGAATTCTTCATTGCTGCGTGTTCCTTTCATCTTATCGAGCAGTTCTTTCATTGCCTCGATAGAATTCATGTCTGAGATATAGTTACGCAGCACCCACATACGATTGATGACATTCTCGTCGAGTAGCAGGTCGTCACGTCGTGTGCTTGACTGTACCAGATTGACAGCAGGGAAGATGCGTTTGTTGGACAATGCACGCTCAAGCTGTAGCTCCATATTGCCCGTACCCTTGAATTCCTCAAAGATCACCTCATCCATTTTGCTTCCGGTATCTGTCAGTGCTGTTGCTATGATTGTCAGCGATCCGCCGCCTTCAATATTACGTGCTGCGCCAAAGAATCGTTTCGGTTTCTGCAGTGCGTTTGCATCGACACCGCCGGTGAGCACTTTGCCGGAGGCCGGTGCAACGGTATTATAGGCACGTGCGAGACGTGTGATAGAGTCGAGGAATATGACGACGTCATGTCCGCATTCCACCATGCGTTTTGCTTTTTCGAGTACCAGTCCTGCTATCTTTACATGTCGTTCTGCCGGCTCGTCAAATGTAGAAGCAATGACCTCTGCATTCACGGTACGTGCCATATCAGTAACCTCTTCCGGGCGTTCGTCGATGAGCAGCATCATAAGATATGCCTCTGGGTGCGATGCTGCTATGGCGTTGGCGATATCCTTCATAAGTATTGTCTTACCTGTCTTAGGCTGTGCTACGATGAGTGCTCGCTGTCCTTTGCCGATAGGTGCGAACATATCAACTATTCTCACTGACATATTTGTTGTCTGTGGATTGGCGCAGAGTTGGAATTTCTCTTCAGGGAATAGTGGTGTAAGATGTTCGAAAGGTACACGGTCACGGATATCCTGCGGGTTGCGTCCGTTGATTTTCAGGATATTCTGTAGCGTGAAGTATTTGTCTCCAATGTTCGGAGGACAGACAGTACACTCTACGACGTCACCGGTCTTCAGTCCGTATTTACGAATCTGCTGCAGCGATACGAAGACATCGTCAGGCGATGACAGATAGTTGTAGTCGCTTGAGCGGAGGAATCCATAGTTATCCGGCGTCATTTCCATGAGTCCGACAGTAGTGACGACATCGTCGAAATTGAATGCAGGCTGCTGTCTCTGGTCTTCAGGCTGTTTGCGCGAGAAGTTCTCCATCGAAGACAGATTAATAGGATTGTCGAAGATATCGACATCCATTGTGGCATGTGTATCTTCAATAGGTATATCCTCGATGATAATGAAGTCAGTACCGTCGCCCGGATCTCCGTCCCAATAAGCGAACTCTTCTGCAGCTGCCAATGGGTCATTACGTAGTAGTGCGTCATCTCCGTTCGGCAGATTCTCGTTTTGGGCATTCAGCCTTGCCTGAAGCTGTGCTATGAGGTTTCCGTCGTCAGCATTGTCATCGTCGGCACCGATTGCAAATGCTTCTTCTGGTATGATGTCTTCATATCCTTCTTGCTTTTCTGAACTATTGGTTTCAGAGGCTCCTGCGGATGTATTGTCATCAGAAGTTATGTCATTGCCATCAGTGATAGCGTCATTGGTGATAGGAGTGCTGTCAGCATCAGATATATCAGCAGCATCAACAGTTTCGTTGCTGCCGATGGCAGTGTTTTCTGCTGTTGTTTCAGGCTCATTGGCAACAGATGCCTGCTGCTCGTCTTGTGGCTCTTGCATATCAACAGTGTCATCAGCAAAAGGCAGTTCTGCCTCAGCGAGAGCCTGTTTCTCAAGACTTGCGAGATACTCGAGTTCGGCCTTTGACTTGCGCCCACGATGTTTCGGGAAAGCCACAGGCGCATCTTCTACCTTCTCAGCTTTCTTCTTACGTGTCGTAGTCTTTTTTTCCGGGAACAGAGCCGTCTTCGCCTTGGCCTTTTTCTGTGCGGCCTTGGTATCAAGGTTCTCGCCTTCAGTTCCAGTAACGGTATAGACATGGTCAGACGTATCTTTCTTGATGACACGTTTGCGTGTACGTTTTACAGGAGCAGCCTCGTTTTCGGTGCTGTTCTCAACCGTAATTTCTTCTTCGTTGAGCATGTGGATATTTGAGTAATAATAGGATTGTTTGATTGTCAGGCATACAGGTCAAAACAAACCTTCCCGATATACGTAAGAGTATGATAAGCGGCTGTTTGTTAGGTGTTTGCCATGTAGAAAAGTGGTTTCTCGCTGAAACCATTGAGATTTAATAAGTGCAAAGTTACACTTTTTTTCTCATTCGTGCAAATTTTTTGTTGATTATTTTATACATTTATTTGAGTTTCGCAAGCTCGATGTCTTTGGAAGTTATTGGGAGTTAGCTTTGCGGGAGTTAGCTTTGCAGGAGTTAACGGACAAATGTGAATGCCAGCTCAGTAGTATTGGTAATGTCCGTTAACTCCCGATATCTCTTTATTATCTCCCGATAAATCCTTTGCAAGCAAAGCTTGTGAAAGTTAAATACATTTATGCTTTATGCCCGCCAATCTGCGAGTTGCGCTCTTTCTGTGTCGCGCCCTCTGCGAAGTTCATTCCACGGAGTATGGCATTCTTGCCGAAGCTGTGTTTTATGTTAAGGAGTGCCTGTTGCATGCGCCGTTCTTTCTCACGTGCCGCATTCTCGGCCTCCTGTTCTTTTGCCAGAGCCTCATAGTCGGTGAAGAGGTCCAGCTCGGCTGGCTGGCGGTCATTTCTCTTGATGCTTTCTTCTTGAATGATATGGTTTGTCGTGATGTTAAGGCGGCGAATGAGAAGATTGGTGTTCACGATGCGGTCATAGAGTTCCATCACGGCATCTATAATCTCGTGTGATGATGCGGTGTAGCCCCGAAGATTAGCTGTGCCATGGGCATACTTCGGTACTTGCCGTCCGTAATGATCCATTGTAATGGGTCCGTTGTAGCGTGCTCTTATCTCAGGGTTGGTGAGCGATTCATGGTCGTAGCTAACGGTAAGCACCAGTTGGTCGGTGGCGAGGTGTTTGTCCACGAGGTCGAGTGCGATGCTATCTGCCATCTCCATGACGACATTTCGTGCTTTCTTTGCATCGTATGCGCATGACAGCACTTGTCCGCTGCTCATGGAGTTTGTCTCAGGCTTATATTGCTTGATAACATCGATGGTGCACGGCTCCCATCCCCAGGCATGGTCGATGAGAAGCTCTGCGTTGACACCGAAGAGCTGGTATAGCAGTTCCTCGTTGTTGATGGAGCAGCGTGCGACATCGCCCATTGTCACCATGCCATGCAGTACGAGCTTGTCAGCGATGCCTTTGCCTAATCTCCAGAATGATGTCAGCGGCTGATGGTTCCACAGCTGCCTACGGTAAGCCATCTCGTCGAGCTCGGCTATGCGTACGCCATCCTTGTCCGCAGGGATGTGTTTCGCCACGATGTCCATGGCAATCTTGCACAGATAGAGGTTTGTGCCGATGCCCGCCGTTGCCGTTATTCCTGTTGTGTTGATGATATCCTGTATGATGGTGCGAGCCAGTGCGTGTGCCTTGCTCATGGGGCTAATGGTATCGTCCTCGTTGGATTTAAGTGTGGCAATATATGCCGTGACATCCATGAATACCTCATCGATGCTGTACACATGTATATCCTCCGGTGCGATATATTTCAGATAGATATTGTATATGCGTGTGCTGTATTCTATGTAATGCGCCATGCGAGGCACAGCACGTATGAAGTCAATCTCCCAGTCGGCATGCGCCTTCAGTTCGTTGTCGTTATATGATTTTCCTGTGAAGGTATAGCCTGGCAACTTGCCTCTCCGCTCATTGTTCACCTCGCGGACACGCTGCACCGCCTCAAACAACCGCGCACGTCCCGGTATGCCGTATGCCTTCAGCGATGGCGAGACGGCAAGGCAGATGGTCTTCTCCGTACGGCTCTCGTCTGCCACGACGAGGTTTGTGGTCAGCGGGTCGAGGCCTCGTTCCACGCATTCTACGCTGGCGTAGAACGATTTGAGGTCTATGGCGATGTATGTGCGGTTGTCATTCTTTGCTTGCATAATGATGCTCAACAGGGTATTTCTTTCGTCTTTGTAATATCAATCTATGGCATCTTCTGTTAATTCAACGCAAAGACGCAAATGCTAAATCCCCAGCCCCCAAAGGGGTAGCAATGTATGATGGGTGTTGGGTGATGGGTGTTGGGATATGGGTGATGCGAAATTGATGATGCGTGAATTATGATGTGATGTCTAATATAATAAACAAAATAAGGATACTAAATAAAGTG
>R12__coassemble_423_pt1 | contig 16830 bp, 13 predicted proteins | sample R12__metabat2_high_PE_039 | metagenome-assembled genome bin R12 | reverse complement strand
GTGCCGTGCAACAAATCCCCTTGGGGGGCAAATGCCCTTGGGGCAGGGTGACATAAAACTTTCAAGGCTACACTAAAGACCATAGTAGCCAACATGTCTATCATTGCCAAAAACAATTAACTTTGCACACAACATTAACAAACAACGAACCATCTCATACGAACAACAAGCAAAACTTGAGGTGCTGAGTGCTGTGAACAGCATCGACTCTATTGCAGAACTTAACGAGTTCAAGGATCTTGTGGCACACTTCTTCGCTGCTAAGGCACAGAAAGCCATTGACGCTATGTGTGAGAGCGGCGAGATAACCCCTGCAATGATTGAGGCATGGGGAGAGGAACATATGCGTACACCTTATCGTTATGCAGCAGCACGTGGCCTGTTTCTTGATAGTGGTAGAAAAGGCGTGGGCGGCTATTACGTGTACGTAGGTCGAAGTGTTCGCGCTGTATTAACCAATAAAAGTTATGATATTACCTTACCGGACGGTTCTTCTTTCACAAGCAAAATGAATACGAATCTGAACCTTACCTACTCTCGTACCATCTCCAACACCTACGGAACTATCGTGCTGCCATTCAAGCCTACAACGGCTGATGACGTGACATTCTATACAGTGAAGACTCTCAGTGGTAGCAATCTCTCCATCGAAGAAGTTGCCCTGAGCAACGTAGAGGCTAACAGGCCATATATCTTCAAGGCTGAAGCTGCAGGCACGCTGACATTCTCGGCTGAGAACACCACAGTATATGCTGCTACAGGTCTGACAGAGAATACTACAGAGTGTGGCGTCACCATCGTCGGCTCTTACACACAGATGGGCTCTGAAGACTACATAGATGCCGCAAATGACACCAGCTACGACTACTATTACATCTCCGGTGGTAAGTTCTGGCATGCTACCGGCACACTGGAGGTGAACGCCTACCGTGCTTACCTACGTGTAGCAAAGAGCAACACTAATCCTGCCAAGCTCAACATCATGCTTGACGACGAGACAACAGGAATCCAGTCGCTTAGCAACCCGACAATTGAGAATTCTGCTGTTTACAACATTGCCGGCCAGCGCGTCAATGCCAGCCATAAGGGCATCGTGATTGTTAATGGCAAACAGTATCTGAACAAGTAATCAAAGGAGGACACAACAATGAAAAAGATATATAACACACCATCGATAAAGACTGTCGTTCTCAACACACCTGCCATCCTCGCAGGCAGCATTGAACCACAATCAATAGAAGACGACAACGGAGGTCATGGCTCAGCAGAAGCACGTGGCATGAGCATTTTCGATGCGGGCAATTAATCCCCATACATTAATATAAGACAAGGCCGCTGGCACCCGCAATGGTGTGTCAGCGGCCTTTTACATAACTTCAGGAATTATCTGCACCACTACATAGCGGATGCTGTAGATCAATTTGTGAGATAAAACACATGACTGAAACCAACTCGTTGCCTATGTCGCCATGCTCTTCTGCGGTTACGTCAACGCCGCCACCGACTACAAAGAGTCCATCTATGTCGGCGGTGACAGCGGCAACACTCTCGGCTGGCACAAGAAAGACAATGAGGACGACCTCAGCACCGAAGCTGCCGCTGAGCTATGGCACATACATTCTCGGAGGCTTGCCAGGCATGATTATGGCAGCACGCGATGCCGACGGTATCTTTGACTTCATCGCTGTCGGCGTGGAGAACGCCCAGGAGGGGACGGCAGTAGAGACTATGAATGCTGACGAGGCACAGATGTGCAGCCGTAAACGATTCCTCGAGATGCGTGCAGAAGGCGACGGACTGAGTCCGCAGCAGATGCGGCAACGTGCCATGGCACAGATGGGCATGTCTGACTCCAAGACCACAGTAAAAGTCATCGACGGCAACGGAAAGGCTCAGGACATCTCCAACCAGCAAAAGCCAAGAACTATCTCGATCTGGAGTAATGAATGGCAAGATGGAAATTGAAAAATCGGCAGCCTGCGAATCCATACGCAAGCTGCCGATTGGCGTTTGTTATTGGTGAAGGAAATGCTTTCGCTCATACGCCATTGTCAGTAGTATCTGCGGACAACCGTATTAGTATCTGCGGATAACTGTATTAGTATCTGTGGACAACTGTATTTGTATTGGCGGACAATGGCGTTTAATCCCTGACGCGACTACGGGCAGACGGGGCGGACACTTACCCCGAAGATGCGGTCGCCGCCGCCCCTGCAGAAAAATGATGAATCGAAGCTCAAATAGTATGCATAGATGGAACTCGAATTGTAGAGTGACGTCATCCAGTAGAGACCGTATGTCCCCGCACCGTGGAAATATGCATTGTCGTGGTAGCCGGCAGCGGGCAGGAAGATAGAGTTTCCATTCGTGCCTGTCACCTTTCTGCCCTTGACACCATTCTGAGTGGTCCATGTCCAAGTACACTTCGTCTGAAGTTCAGCAAATTCAGCAATTGTCGGCATACGCCAGTTGCCACCCCAGTTGGCATGAGCAGCATCATCAGAGAGTTCGAGGGTTGTTTTGCTGTCAACATTACCTTCAGAGGAGTCCGTGCAATACTTCGTCAGAATCGATGAACCACTGCCGTATTTATATGTGCTCCAACCAAAGTTAGTCTTACCACTGTTATACCCAGTTGTCTCGCCCCACGCGAAATAATCGCCGTAGTCCTCTGGTGAGCTGGCACCGACATTGCATGTGGCCCATTTTACAGAGAGGCCTAGGTCAACGTACTCATGTCCCTCTTCCTTCTTGTTGTTGTCTGTCTCGTAATCATCATCACCTCCACATGATGTAAGGAACAGCGACATGCTTGCGACTGCTCCACATAGGAGCAATAAGTTTGAGTAGATTCGTCTCATTTCCTAAAAAGTAGTCTCTATGCGCTTTGTCTTCAGGAATATCATACCATGAATAGGGATAAAGTAAATTTCCTCCACATCTATTCTGTTTTACATGAGCGATGCTGGTCATGCAAGTTGCTCTATGACATATCGCTCGATGTTGCGTGTCTCATGGCTGAAATTCATGCCGATGAGGAAGACGGTGCCGTCGTCAAGGGAGAATGGCAGAGGATAATCCTTGCCTTTTATCTGCTGGAGGGCGTCCTCGGCGGTGCCGTCGAGCTTAAACTCCATGACGTATGTGTAGCCGGGCGCTTTGACGACAAGGTCTATGCGCCCTTCTGACGTGTGGTACTCTGCCTGAGAGTAGAAGCCGAGCATCTTGAAGGCCACCCATACGATGTTCTGATAGTGGTTCTCAAGGTCTTTGACAAGTTCGTACGGTGTATCTGAGAAGAGCACCTTCAGACGTTTGCAGAACTGCTCGACATCGCCGTTTCTTACGTCTTTTATAAAATTGCGTACGTCAAAGACGTTCCTTTTCTTTTCTCTTGACAAGTAGTATGGCGTAAGGTATTTGACGAAGCCTTCCTCCACCTCCTTGTTAGGAAAACCGAGGGTATATTCGTCAAACTCTTTATTATAATCTTTTATGGTGAGATATCCGCTCTGATAAATTACAGGTATAGGGTTGCTGTTCTCGCTGTCAACGCTGTTGAGGATGTCTTCGGTGACCTCTGCGGTCTCCATCTCCTGCAGGTTCCATTCGTGGCGCTGCAAGAGGCTTACAAGATATGTCGGTGTGCCGGTAGCAAACCAGTAGCTGCCGAACTCTTGCTGGCCGAATGTTCTGAGGACGCTGAAAGGATTGTAGATTCCTACTGTGTTCGGGCGGAAGTGGTAGCCGTCATAACGGCGCCGGAGTTCTGCAAGGCATTCGTCATACGTCATATCATTGTTTTCTGCCAGAGTCGCTATCGACTCACGGAATGTTGCCGTCAGCTCCTCCTCTGTTATGCCGCAGATGCCATGATACCTTGAGTCCATGGAGATATCGTTGAGGTTATTGAGATCGCTGAAGACGCTCACCTTGCCGAACTTTGTCACGCCGGTGAGGAATGCGAACTTAATGTATTCGTCCATGGACTTCAATGCGCCATAGAAGCCTTTCAGCACGCCACGCATAGCATCCTGGATATCGGGCTTGCCGATGGCCTGCAGCAATGGCTTGTCGTATTCGTCGACAAGGATGACGACACGGTGACCGGTGGTTTCGTAAGCCTTTCGTATGACTTCTTCAAACCTGTTGCCTATGGATGATGTCTCGCATCCTGTAGGATACATTTGCTCCCAACGACGCAGGTAAATGTGGATTTTTTCTCTCAGCACATCTGCTGATGTATAGTCGTCGGCATTAAGGTCAAGCTTCATGACGGGATATCTCGTCCATTCCTTCTCGTGCTCACCAATATACGTGCCCTCAAAGAGTTCCTTCTTGCCTTCAAAGTAAGCTTGAAGCGTAGAGAGGAACAACGACTTGCCGAAACGGCGCGGACGGGAAAGGAAATACACTTTACCGTCATGAACCATCTGATGCAAATACTTTGTCTTGTCTATATACACATAGCCATCCTTGCGGAGCCCTGCAAACCCCTGCACACCGATAGGATATTTCATTCGTTTCGTTTCCATCATTGTTGTTCCTTTCAGTTGACGCTGCAAAGATACTAACTTTCTCTGATACCGCCAAATATTTTGCCACATTTCTGCCAAAAGCGACAAACAAGCCAAGGCAGAGATATACTACTTGACCGAGATATTATTAATCAAGAATTAGTGAATTTGTGATGCCTTCAATTCTTTGGAATTAATAAGAAGGAGTGAATTCCTAACTACAAACGCAACCGCTTATTGTCCGACACCGAAGTCAGCCTGCTGGTCTTGCACCTCCTTCAGCATGCGCTGCTTCTCTTCGTCGGAGATTTTCGCCTTGCCGTTAGCATCAGATGACTTTTTAGCAGATGCTCCTTTTGCATGAGTATCTTTAGACATCCCCCCTTGGGGGGCTTGGGGGGCTATGCTTGGCATAGCTTGTATGGCTGTCGCTGTGCTTGCCACCGACTGTATCTCGAGGTCTGCCGGCGATGGAGAGTGTGTGCCCGGATAGAGCACATCGGCATGTATGCGGATGGTGCCCGGCGTCGTTGTAGAGCGCAGCAGGATAGGTGCCGAGCCCCACTCCACCTGTCGTGGATTTGCTCCGATGTCCGTTCCGTCGCCGATAATCTCTGCCGGTCCCTCTACAGTGAAGCGTATCTGGTCTTTTGCGAGACGACGGACATTGCCCGAATCGTCGGTAACCTCGCAGACAACGACGATGAAGTCAGAGCCGTCGGCCACCAGCTGACGGTCGCGCTCGTCGGCATATAGGCGCAGCTTCGTAGAGCGACGCGATGGCATACGCTTCGTAGAGCATACCACCTTTCCATCGACGATGCCCTCGGCCACCATGTTCACGCCCTGCCAATTCTTCGGTTTGTAGGAGAGGTTGCGGCCCTTCCAGAAGTTCCATACATCGTGGAAGATGACCGGTGCGTTGTAAGGTGCGACGTCATCGTTGCGCATCTGCTCCTTGTATGGTATGACCTCCTGCTCGCCCATGTCGCACAGCACTTTCTCGTGCTTTACCGGCAGCGTGTATGTCTCTGCCCCGTCGTATGCTGTGAGGCGCACGCTGTCGCAGTTGGAGAATACCACGACATCATCCTCCGAGAACTGTGACATCTCGTTGGCGATATATACGAACGGCTCGCTCTCGCTGACCGGCTTCTGGCTATGGAACATATAGTATGCCGTCTTAGGCTGACGGAAAGCATCGTATATGCCGCCCCAGTACGGGTCAGGATGGTAACCGCGCTGATGATCGAACGGATGCCACAGACAACCACCGAGGAACAGTCCTGCCGTGCGGTGCTGATCGGCCGTCGTGTTCGACAGCGAGAGAGCCTGCATGAGCTGCGGGCGCTCTCCCCACGAGCGTGATGCACGGTTGAGATTGTTGTGGGCATACCAGTCATCGACATACTCTCCGAACTCACGCGTCAGCATATTCTTGTTCAGCTCGATGCAGCGTGCCTCGGCATTCTGAGTGCTCACCGCTGAGATGGCTCCCGGTCGCTGAGTGCGGTCGATGGTAGCTGCCGGTTCATCGTCGCCTGGCCATGCGTAGATGACATCATAGTTCTCGAGCACGCCGGCGCTATGGAGGTCGGCAGCGGCTACCGGTCGGTAAGGGTAAGGATACTCATCGCGTGTAATCTTCAGTGCCTCAAGGGCGAACTCCTCGGGATAGCGAGTCTCATTGAGTATCGGCTCCCACATCAGCACGCATGGGTGGTTGCGGTCGCGCCGAATGATGGAGCGTGTGTTCTGATGCACCTTCTCTGCAAACTCCGGTGCTTTGTTCCAGTACTGCCATCCCGGTGTGGCCACGATGACGAAGATGCCGAACTCATCGCAGGCATCCATGAATGCCGGATCCTGTGGATAGTGAGCCACGCGTATGAGGTTGAATCCTGCGTCCTTGAGTCGCTGCACATCGCGCCGCTGCTGAGAGTTCGGCACGGCATTACCCACATAGGCGAAGTCCTGGTGGCGATTGGCTCCGACAAACTGACGATAGCGCTTGCCGTTGAGCCAGAAGCCGTCCTTCCCGCGGAACTCAAATCCGCGGATGCCTATCTTCATCTGTCCAGCGTCGGAGACTGCCGCGCCACCCTTGCCGATGACGCGTGTGGTGAGCGTATATAGATAAGGTGACTCCGGCGACCACAGATGCGGGCGGCTGATGGCTGAGCCCTGCTTTACACAGAGGCTCTCAGACGCCGGCACGGTGACTGTCTGCTTCCACTCCTTGACGCGCTTGCCGTCGGCATCGGTAAGGGTATTGACGACTGTGACGCGCTGCGCCTGTCGGCTGCGGTTCCATAGGTCGGTGTTGACATATACCTCAGCCGATTTCTCTGTGATGTTGGCATAATGCACGAAGATGCCACCACCGGCGACGTCATGCTTGTCCACGGCATCCGTTATCGAGACGTCCGGCTTCTGTATGAGCCATACGTCGCGGTAGATGCCACCGTGGTAGCAGAAGTCGAGTGTCATCTGCGTCTTGCCGGGAGGGTATGTCTTGTCGTCGGAGTTATCGACCTTCACGGCGAGCACGACGCGGTCACCCGGCTTTACGCCGCACATCGGGAGGTTGAGAGTCACAGGGAGGTATCCGCCTTCGTTCTTCTGTATCAGCTGTCCGTTGACGTAGAAGTCCTGCTTGCCCATGATAGCCTCGAAGTAAATGTCGCCGGCGTCAGGACCGTTGGGCACGACGAATGTCTTGCGATACCACGCCACGCCCTGGTAGTTGCGGCATCCGCTGTCTTCGGCAGGCATGAGCTGCACGGAGTGCGGTGTCGTGACGATGTCCCACTCTGAGTCGTCATAATTGGCGGCCTCAGCGCCCTGTGCGTCTCCGCGGTGGAACCGCCAGTCGAGGTTGAAGTTCCAGACTTTGCGTCCGCAGTCGCTGACGGGAATGAATCCTGCCACGCTCTGTGCCCAGATGGTCTGCTGCAGCGCTATGAATGTAATGAGTAGTATGAGCTTCTTCATGTCTTTATATAAGAGAGAAATCTTGGAAATCACAAAGAAAATATTAGAAAATAGTGGCCCCTCCCAACCTCCCCAAAGGGGAGGAGCTGGAAGAATGCTACAGTTAATAACAAATATTTGTTATATAGAAGTACTGATGAGATGAGTTAAGAGTTAACCCTTAACGTCTATCGCTTATCATAGTCGTCGGTCTTGCCGGGCTGTATTTCAGGCACAGGCCAGTCGTCAGAACGCCATGAGCTGAGCGGCAGACCATCGCAGAAGAGGTCGCCCTGCACCCAGTTGCGGAAAGCATAGCGCACGGCAACGGGATTCTTCACCTCCGGCGACCACACCTTGATGGTGGTGCGCTTATGGAGGTCCATGACGGCAGGATGGAAGATGCTGTCGGCTCCTGCCACCTCGAAGCACTTGCTGGCGAAGTCGTAGTCGTTGCTATAGACGTTCATCTTGTCGTTCTCGAACTGTATGTAGGCTATGCTGTCCTTGAACTCCACGCTCTTGAAGCGTGCCGACTCTGCCGTGACACCCTTCGTGCCATAGGTCTTGACGAGTGCGAGGAGTGCGAGACGTCCGCCGGCGAGGTCTTTCTTCGGTGGGTGGATGCCGCGTTTGATGCCGGCATCGAGGAGTACTGCCATGCCGCAGTTAGGTATCTGACGCTCAGCGATGAGCTGCTGCTCACGTAGCAATGCAGAGTTTGTCGTCCATCCGATGATGCTATAGTCGTATGGCGCTATCTGGCAGTAATAGAACGGGAACTCTCCTACGCCCCACTTCTCACGCCACAGCGACACCATGGTCTGCATCTGCTGCGCGTAGTCCTGGTAGCGTGGCACGTTATCCTCGCCCTGATACCATATCGCGCCCTTTATGCCGTAGCCGATGATAGGGTGCAGCATGCCGTTGTAGAGTACTGTCGGCGTGCGGTTAGGCGACTTGATGTCTGCTGCGGTGTTAGGAATCTGGTATGGTGAGTTGGCATGTACAAACTGCTGCACATGTTCGCGGTCCATCCATGACTCACAGCTTGAGCCTCCCCATGATGTGACGATGAGTCCCACCGGAACGCCGAGAGACTGTCGCAGCTCGCGTCCGAAGTAGTATGCTGTGGCAGAGAACTCACGTATGCTCTCTGGCATGGACTCCTTCCAGCTGCCGGTGACGGTGTCGATAGGTGCCACTCGTGATGTGCGCTTGGCGGTGAAGATATGCAGCTGGCTGTCGCGAGAGTGGAGGATATCCATCGTGCCGCCTTCTATCGGCTGGCTTGGGAATCCCTTCATCGGCATCTCCATGTTCGACTGTCCGGCGCAGAGCCATACCTCTCCGATGAGGACATTCTCGAAGGTGACCGTCGATGACGGCTTGGCAGCAGCGCCCTCCTTTACGGTGAGCTTCTGTGGTGTGCTGTTGGCATCGGTGGTAGTGATGGCAGCCGACCATCGGCCGTGGCTGTCGGCCTTTGTGGTGACGGCTTTAGCAGCCCATGAGGCGGTGATGGTGATGGTGGCGTTGGCCTTCGCTGTGCCCCAGATCTTTGCCTGGGTGTTACGCTGCAGCACCATGCCGTCGCCGAAGATGGCGGGCATCCAGATGGCTGCGTGTGTGAGTGTTGCCATGGCAATGGCAACGAGGGTGGTGAGTAGTCTGTTCATATTTGTTGTGGTTGTTAGTGGCAATGATAGACATGTTGGCTACAAGGAACCCCGTAGGGGTGACATTAATCAGGGTAGGATGTAAACCCTACCAATATGACAATAAAATATTTAAATAGCCCTGTAAGGGCGGCATAATTCCATAATTGGGCACATTCACATACCAGCGATGGTATGAAATTATGCCGCACCTACGGCGCTCTCTAATATGTTGCCGTACAAACATTAGATAGGGTTCACACCCTATACTATATTATTTCGCCCTTACAGGGCTCTGTAGCCAACATGTCTATCATTGCCAAAATATTAGAAAATAATTATTGCAGGCTGCTTGTGTGCGGCCTGCAATAATTTTAAATAGGTGTTATGATGCTAATAAATAGGTGTTATGATGCTAATGAATAGGTGTTATGATGCTGTGAAATAGCAGTCATGATATCGTATGATAGCAGTGATGATATCGCATGATAGCAGTTATGATGCGATATGGCGGGAGTATCAGTTCAGCACCTCCATCTTCAGGATACGAACATCCTCAAGCGGGCGATCGAGTTTGTCGGTCGCCTTCTTTTGTATGCGCTCAACGACGTCGAGGCCGGCAGCCACCTCACCGAATACCGTATATCCACCGTCGAGCCATGGCGTGCCCGGCTGCGGCTCCGGCATAGGGTCAGCTGCCTTGTCCCAGTACTTACGGTGTGAGGCACCCTTGCCTGTCTCGGCATCGGTCTCATAATAGTCGAGGAGCGGCTTGTACGGATGCTTGCCCACGGTGCATGGCGACTTTCCCCAGACAATATAGAACTGCGATGCAGAGCTCTGCAGCTCAGGGTTCTCGTCGTCGCCTTCACGCGCTGCAGCCAATGCTCCTCGCTTATGGAAGAACTGCGGATAGCGTATTTCGGCAGGTATGCGCTTCTCGCCGTTCTCAAGCGGCACGTCACCGTTGCCGAGCTCCGGCGCCGGCGTTTCGAGAGATGTCTTCGGAGCGTTCTTAGAGTCCGGGTCTCCGCCCTGTATCATGAAGTTCTCTATCACGCGGTGGAATAGCGTCTGCTCCAGTGCTCCCGACGTTGCCAATCGTATGAAATTGTCACGGTGAAGCGGTGTCTCATTGTATAGCTCGAGATAGATATCTCCCTCAGTAGTAGTGAGTTTCACGATGCGACGGTCATACGCTGCCAGTCGGCTGCGGTCTCCCTGGCGCAGCTCGTCGGTGACGATGGCACGCATGATGCTTGTCGGATGGCCATCCTCTGTGAATGCCCCCAGCTTATACTGCGATGGTCGGCACTCCGGCTCCCAATAGAAGACACCCTTGCATCTGCCGTTGGTCTCTGTGCGTGCACGTCTCAATACCTCTGCAAACTGCTCCCGACCCTGCTCCATAACCCATGGATTCTGCATATCCACTTCGTAGCCGGTCTCGGTGATGATGCAGTCGCAGTCGTACTTCTTTGATATCAGACGGATATTCTTCATGCAGTCGACGATGGTGCGCTGGGCATTCGGCTCGCGACCACCCTCTATCGACCAGTACGGGTACAGCGAGAGTCCGATGATGTCCCACTTAGCGCCTCCCGCCTTTAGGATATCTAAGTTCTTGTTGTACATATCGTTGTCGAAGCCGTTGTCGAGATGCACTATGACTTTCGTCTCGGGGCAAACAGCCTTCACAGCGTCGTATCCCGCCTTCACGAATCCGGCGTACTGCTCCGGGTTCTGCTCCCAGTGTCCCATGCTCTTGGTCATGATGGTGTGTCCGTCGGCATCTTTCTTCTCCCAGCCTGTCACCGGATCCATCTCCACCGACCACAGCATGCCGTTGCGCGTCTCATTGCCCACCTGCACCCATCGCGGCGTAATGCCGTTCTGCCGGAGCATGGTGAGCACGTCGCGGGTATGGTCGGCGAGGGCTTTCTGCATCTTCTTGTACGACAGTTTCTCCCATACCTTCGGGATGTTCTGCTTGTTTGGGTCAGCCCACCAGTCGCTGTAGTGGAAGTCAATCATAATATCCATGCCGAGCTCCTTTGCCCGACGCGCCTTCTCCAGGACGTCAGCCTTGCAGCAATACGGCTGTCCGTGCGAGTCGAGGCCTTTCTCGTCCTCCACCCACACGCGTATTCTGACGGCAGAGATGCCCATCTCCTGCATGAGGCGCGTACACTCGCGCTCCTCGCCTTTCCAGTTGAAGAGCTTCAGCCCACGTTGTTCATACTCGGTGTTCCAGCCTATATCGGCGCCCACGGTGAAGTCCTGAGCGGCTGCATTGGCGGTGAATGTCATGGCGGCTGCCATGGTGAGCAGTGCCTTGCGGAATAGATTCTTGATGCTGTGTGTCATGATTCATTGAGTAGATTTATGCCGCAAAGTTACTAATTTTATGTGAAACGACCAAATAAATGAGCAAAAAGTTTGGCAGTCTCAAATCTTTTGTCTAACTTTGCAGAATAATTGCGCTCGCCACACGGGCAGAAGGCTCATGTCCGGGCGCTGTCAGCACGTAATCATTCAACAGCATATATATTAATAATGTTAATAGTAAAGAATCTCCACGCCCGTATCGGCGACAAAGAAATCCTGCGCGGCATCGACCTCACGATAGGCGATGGCGAGGTTCACGCGATAATGGGTCCGAACGGCTCTGGTAAGTCAACGCTGTCGGCAGTCCTCGTCGGCAATCCGCTGTATGAGGTCACCGAGGGCGAGGTATGGTACAACGGCAAGAACCTCCTTGAGATGAAGCCCGAAGACCGCGCTCACGAAGGCCTCTTCCTCTCCTTCCAGTATCCTGTCGAGATACCTGGAGTGTCGATGACAAACTTTATGCGCGCCGCCATCAACGAGAAGCGCAAGTATCAGGGTCTGGAGCCGATGGGCACGTCAGACTTCATGAAGCTCATGCGCGAGAAGCGCAAAGTGGTGGAGCTGGACAACAAGCTCGCACACCGCTCTGTCAACGAAGGCTTCTCCGGCGGCGAGAAGAAGCGCAACGAGATATTCCAGATGGCAATGCTCGAGCCTACCCTCTCCATACTCGATGAGACCGACTCCGGCCTCGATGTCGATGCCATGCGCATCGTCGCCGAGGGCGTCAATAAGCTCCATACCGACAAGACATCGACCATCGTCATAACCCACTACGAGCGCCTCCTCGACATGATACGCCCCAGCATGATACATGTGCTGTGGAACGGACGTATCGTCAAGACCGCCGGTCCCGAGCTGGCGAAGGAGATAGAGACTCGCGGCTACGACTGGATAAAAGCAGAAGCCACTGAAAATGAATAGCGAACGTCAATACATAGACCTCTACGAGCAGTGCCGCTCGATGATCAGCGGCCACAGCTGCGACGTCATGAACGCCGGCCGCGAGGTTGCCTACGAGGCATTCCGGGAGGGAGGCTTGCCGACGAGAAAGGTCGAGGAGTATAAATATACCAACATGCAGGAGCTCATGGCCCCTGATCTCGGACTGAATCTCAACCGTCTCGACATCCCCGTTGACCCCTACGAGGCTTTCCGCTGCGATGTGCCCAACCTCTCCACACAGCTGTATTTCGTCATCAACGATATGTTCTACGCGAAGGCGTTGCCGAAGGTGGAGCTGCCAGAAGGCGTCATCGTTGATTCCATCTGCCACGCCGCCGAGGCTCACTCAGAGCTGCTGGCACAATATTACGGCACGGCAGCCATGGCCGACCCTGTGACAAACATCAACACGATGCTGGCACAGGACGGACTGTTTGTATATGTCCCGAAGGGCGTCACGGTGGACCGCACCATCCAGGTGGTGAATATCCTGCGCTCGGATGTCGGCATGATGGTCAACCGCCGAGTGCTCATCGTCGCCGAGGAGCGTGCCAGCGTGAAGCTGCTCTTCTGCGACCATGCCGCCGACGACCAGCAGTTCCTTACCACACAGGTGATGGAGGTCTTCGTCGGTGAGGGCGCCAACGTTCAGATTTACGGCCTGGAGGAGACGCATCAGCGTAGCACGCTCATCGCCAACACCTACATCCGGCAGCAGCGCGACTCCCGTCTGCACCACAATCTCATTACGCTTCACAACGGCAAGACACGCCAGATGACGAAGCTGCTCTTCGCCGGCGAGGGCGCAGAATGCTGGCTCAACGGTGCCGTGATAGCCGACAAGGCGCAGCATGTGGATAACAACACGCTCATAGACCATGCCGTGCCGCATTGCGACAGCCATGAGTTGTATAAGTATGTGCTTGATAACGACGCCGTTGGAGCATTCGCCGGGCGTGTCCTCGTGCGTCAGGATGCACAGAAGACGACATCCAACGAGACCAACCAGAACCTCTGTGCGTCGAAGACGGCGCGCATGTACACACAGCCGATGCTTGAGATCTACGCTGACGATGTGAAGTGTTCGCATGGCTCGACGGTAGGACAGCTCAACGACAAAGCACTGTTCTACATGCAGCAGCGAGGCATTCCGCTGCGTGAGGCGCGCATGCTCCTGCAGACGGCATTTATCTACGAGGTCGTCGATGAGATTCCGCTGACGCCGCTCCGCGATCGCCTGCACTATCTGATAGATAAGCGTTTCCGCGGCGAGCTCTCCAAATGCAAGGGCTGTCAGCTCTGCAAGTAATGTTTGCAAATGTTTGATGGCACTGTCATTTGTTATAAGTGACAGTGCCATTTATTATATATGGTTGTGCTAAAAGCATTTAATCACCATGCCATTAACATTGAACTACGTTGCGATTAACATTGAACTACGTTGCGATTAGTATTGAACTACGTTGCGATTAGTATTGAACTACGTTGCGATTAGTATTGAACTACGTTGCGATTAGTATTGAACCGTACAGTAAAGACTCAGTAATTACAATGCAATTACTGAGTCTTTGCTGTATAATTACTGAGTCTTTACAATGTAATTACTGAGTCTTTACTGTGTCACTTGCATTGAATCGCGCCGTCGTTAGTATCTTTTCGCAATGTCGTTAGTAGCTTTTGGGAGTGTCGTTAGTATCTTTTGGGATTATCATTAGTAGCCTTTGGAATTATCATTAGTAGCCTTTGGAAATGCGATTAGTACCCTTTTATATTACAATTAGCATTTTCTCGGCTCACGATAGTATTTAAATATTCCCCCTTTGGGGGTTAGGGGGCCGTCCCTCTTTGCTTTTTGGGGCCGTCCCTCTTTGCTTTTGGGGCCGTCCCTCTTTGCTTTTGGGGCCGTCCTTTTTCTAACAAAAATTGGCGGCACCGGATTCCAATCCGATGCCGCCATTGCTGTTTATGCTATTCTATTGAATATCAATAGCCTATTATTTAGGCTGCTTGCCGATGTATGCGAGGATACCACCGTCGACATAGAGCACATGTCCGTTGACAGCGTCTGATGCCTTAGAAGCCAGGAAGACAGCAGGACCACCGAGCTCTGATGGGTCGAGCCAACGTCCGGCAGGAGTCTTGGCGCAGATGAAAGAGTCGAAAGGATGACGGCTGCCGTCTGCCTGACGCTCACGGAGTGGTGCTGTCTGAGGAGTAGCGATGTAGCCTGGGCCGATGCCGTTGCACTGGATGTTGTACTCGCCGTACTCTGAGCAGATGTTGCGGGTGAGCATCTTCAGACCACCCTTTGCTGCTGCGTAGGCAGAGACTGTCTCACGACCGAGCTCTGACATCATTGAGCAGATGTTGATGATCTTACCCTCACGACGCTCCATCATCTCTGGCAGAACGGCTGAGCTGACGATATACGGAGCGACAAGGTCTATATCGATAACCTGCTGGAACTCTGCACGTTTCATCTCGTGCATTGGGATGCGCTTGATGATGCCGGCATTGTTCACGAGGATGTCTATCTGACCGACCTCCTGGTGAATCTTCTCTACGAGAGCCTTCACGCCTTCCTCGTCGGTGACGTCGCAGACATAGCCGTGCACGTTCTCGATGCCTGCCTCTTTATAGTTGTTGAGGCCACGCTCGAGAGCTGCCTCGTTGATGTCGTTGAAGATGATGTTCTTTGCGCCAGCTGCAACGAAAGCCTTTGCGATGTTGAAGCCGATGCCGTAAGAAGCGCCGGTGATCCAGGCGTTCTTACCTTCTAGTGAGAATGGATTTGCCATAGTATTCTGTGTGGTTTTGTGTGATTAAATGTTGCAAGTTAGATTGTCCGGCCGCGGAGGATGATGCGCATTGCCGACATGATGGTATCACGTGCGTGGTGCACAGACGCGTTCGCGTCACACTCTCGAGGCCGTGCGGAAATGTTCTATAAAGGCACTGTCCCTTTGGGGGAGCAGTGCCTTATGTATGTTCTGTGCTTGGAGCAGCAATTAGAGAGCTGCGTTGAGACCTGCACCAGCCTTGAACTTAGCAACCTTCTTTGCGGCGATGGTGATCTTCTCCTTTGTTGCTGGGTTGATGCCCTCACGAGCAGGACGCTCGTTAACAGAGAATGTGCCGAAGCCGATGAGTGCTACGCTATCGTTTGCTACGAGAGCTTCCTTTACTGCCTCGAGACCTGCCTCGAGAGCCTTCTTAGAATCTGCCTTTGTGAGACCTGCCTTTTCAGCAATCTTCTCAATCAATTCTGTCTTGTTCATAATCGATTTTTGTTAAATATTTGGTTATTAATAGTGGTTTGCACCGAAATCTTTGGCAAATTTAATACTAAACTTTCAGAAAACAAACAAAATTCTCAAAAAAGTTATTAAAATCATAGAAAAAAGTGTGTTTTTAGCCTTAAAATGGCAATTTTACAGAGTTTTTTTGTACTTTTGTGCCCCAATTAGTTGTTAAAACAGTAAATTATGCGACAGATACCAACAATAACCAAGAATCTGCTCATCATCAACTGCCTTGCATTCGCTGCTTACTACGTTCTGCGCATGCAGGGCATCGACCTGAACTCGATGTTCGGGCTGCATTTCGTTATGGCTCCCGACTTCCGCATCTACCAGCTTGTGACGTATATGTTCATGCACGGTGGTGTGACGCATCTGTTCTTCAATATGTTTGCGTTGTGGATGTTCGGATGCACGATAGAGAACGCATGGGGGCCGAAACGCTTCCTGTGGTTCACTCTCGCGTGCGGCATCGGCGCCGGATTATTTCAGGAGGTGGCACAGTTTGTGTCGTATGCCGTGCAAGGATTGGCGGCTTACGACCAGGTGAACACAGAGTACGGCGTCATCTCTATGGCGCAATACCTCAACATGTGGAATACCGTGGGATTCTCAGGAGCAGTCTATGGCATACTCCTCGGCTTCGGAATGACATTCCCGGAGGAGCGCATATTCATCTTCCCGCTGCCCGTGCCTATCAAGGGAAAGTGGTTTGTATGCCTCTATGCGGCCATCGAGCTCTTCTCTGCTCTCAGCACACAGGGAGACGGCGTGGCTCATGTGGCACACCTCGGAGGCATGGCTGTAGGATATATTATAATAAGGTATTGGAAACATCAGTATGGCCAGAACACGGGATTCCGCGGATGGGACGGCTACGAGGTGGGCTCCGGAGCAAGCCTCGGCAACCGTATCCGCTCATGGTTCAGCGATCTCTCGGCATCCATCAGCCGTATGTTCCGCTCGTCAGGCAATAAGAACGGTGGCGCCGGCAGCTCCGATGGCTACAACAAGTCAGAGAAGTCCGGCGGCACGGGCAATGCTGAG
>R12__coassemble_415_pt1 | contig 17153 bp, 16 predicted proteins | sample R12__metabat2_high_PE_039 | metagenome-assembled genome bin R12 | reverse complement strand
TATCTGATGCCTACGGCATCTTTCACCGCTTATGAGGAAGTGCCTGAATAGTTACAATATGGCTGAGTAGTTACGTGATGTCTTTTTTTTTGTGTTAATTGTCGTTAAATATAAAGGAAGTCTTAAACCTTTATGCACTTTAGCTCGTCATAAAAGTGTATGAAGAAAATATTATTATCCATAATAGCCGTCTTTGCATTCTGTGTGGTTGGTTTTGCCCAGAATGAAGATATGACAAAGACTGTGGCAACACAGCTTACCGACCAGATGACCACGAAATATGGGCTTGACAAGAAGCAGGCGAAGAAAGTACAGAAGCTCAATGAAGAAATGACGTCACAGCTTTTTGTGATGCTCTCTGAATCGTCTGCCGATTCTCCTGATATGCGTCGCGGACCTCGTGGAAACGGTCAGGGACGCGGTATGGGTGAAGGCGGTCCTCGCCGAATGCATCCACATGGCAAGCGTCAGGAAGGTGAGCGCCCAGACTTCAATGGCGAAGCTCCAGACTTTAACGGTGAGCGTCCAGACTTTAACGGTGAGCGCCCAGAAGGCCCTCGTCCAGAGATGACTGATACCATCAATGCTTCTGGACAAGAAATGAATGGTCGTGGCCCGCGTCCTGGTATGCGTGGCCGTGGTCATCGCCCAGATTTCGAGAATGACTCTACGCTGACTGAAGAACAGAAGGCTCAGATTCGTGAGCGCCGCAAGGCTCGTGATGAGGCTCGTGCCGCTCATGAGGAGAAGGCCCGCAAGATAAAGGCAGACTATGAGGCTGGCCTGAAAGAGGTGCTAACAGACGAGCAGTTTGCAATGTATCTCGAGGATCAGAAGAAAGAGCAACAGAGACCGTAAAGTAGAATAATTTTTCATATAGTATATAGTTGGTTAAGCACATGAAGAAGAAACTAATTTGTTAAGCATACATTTTTCTCTCTCTTCTATTAATGTGAAGGCGCCCGTGAGTAGTGATACTCGCGAGCGCCAATTTTATTAGGTATAGTTAGTTTGTTGTATCTCGATTCGTTAGCTATAAACGATGAGCTAAATTTCTATTGATATTTACAATTGCCAATTGCCAATTGCCAACTGCAAATTGTAAAATTGTAAATTGTCAAATTGTCAAATTCCATCATGCTTCCTCATCGCCTGTAATGCCACCTTCAGAGGCTGGCTGTGCACCATCGAGCTGAGTGTCTTTCCTGACGGAGAAGTTGCCGTTGCGGTCGATGGTCATGATGAGAGGAACGAATTCGTCGCTGGAGATATCGGGCGACCCGATGCTGGTAGCGAAGACAAGACGGTCGTTCTCTACCTTGTCGAAGACAATGCCGAGCAAGGCACCACTATCCTCAAGCCCTGAATGGCTGATATACCTGGCGAAATCCGATTTGCGGAACTCCTTATTGAATACGTAGGTGCAATCCTGACGCTTGACCTTTATGGTGATGACATTGTCATAGTAGCTGATGCCATTCTCGTCAGAGGCCTTCGGCAATGATTTGTCAACGGCACGAGTCATAAGTATCTTATATGTACGCCCTAACCACTCGACATCCATCGAATCAACAATAGCCGACATCGACTGTGTGCCCTTCTTTACCTCCGGGGCAGAAGCCGGGATTATGATATCCTTGGTCTCTTCCTTCTTCTGGCATGCGACAGAGCATAGCAGTATCAATAGTGCTGTGGGTATGAATAAGCGTCTCATATCGTTGTGCGTTAATCCATCATATCGAGCAGCTCCTCGTGGAGCTCGTTGAAGCGGCGGGGCGTAAAGCCTATTAGCAGTATGCAGAAGAAACTGTTTACTGCTATCTCCAGCGGAGAAATCTCTACATCGTCGTCAACGACGACCTCCTTGCCTATGATGACATTCCATTGTGCCTCAAAGCAACGGTCTTCTGCTCCTACGAAGCAGTCGTCGCTGTCCTGGGCGTCAATGAGTTGGTAGGTGATTTTCTTCTTTGATGATACCGGCTGCTGAGCCATCAGGAAGTCGTATGCCTCCTTCAGCTGCGCCTTCTTCTGCATTAGCACGGGCATCATCTCGCTGAGGTCAGCAAAGATGGTGTCGAAAGAGTAGCGGCTAAGGATGTCTTTGAGTATCATCAGTAATAAGAAACGCGGATGGTGTAAAAATATAAAAAAAGGTGGCGTGCCGGTAACTGAAATTACAGTTAGTGTTCAATATGTTTTAGTAATTGCCGGAGTTCTGCCATCCGGAGATCAGAACTTTGCCATCTTGATGGCTGCTACGGCACATTCCTCGCCCTTGTTGCCGAGGCGTCCTCCTGCGCGTTCCTGCGCTTGCTGGAGTGTGTCGGTGGTGAGTATGCCGAAAATTACGGGTACGGCACTGGTGGCATTGAGCTGTGCGAAGCCTGCCGTGACGCCGTTGCAGACACATTCGAAATCGTGGGTCTCGCCTTTGATGACTGCTCCGAGGGCAATGACAGCGTCGTAGCCGTCGTTGAGTGTCATCTGATGAGCACCATAGACGAGCTCGAAGGTGCCAGGGACTCTCTTCACATGTATATTCTCTGGCAGTGCATCGTAGCTCTCAAGAGTCTTTACCGTGCCTTCCAGAAGAGCTGTCGTCACCTCAGAGTTGCGTTCAGATACCACAATGCCGAAACACATGTTTTCGGCATTGGGTACTTTCGTCTTGTCGTAGTCGGAGAAATTTCGTGTTGCCATCGTAGCGTTATTACTCAGAGCAACGCTCGATGTATTTGTCTATGTCGCGGTAAGCAGCGCTGTTGACATAGTCAGACTTGATGCTCTTGTAGATGTCGAGAGCCTCAGACTTCTTGCCCTGGCTCTCCAGGAGCTGTGCTGCCTGCATGAGGAACTGTGGTGCGAGAGAGTAGTTGCGGCCATTCTCTGCCTTTGAGTCTGCCATCTTGGCTGCCTTCTTGAGGTTGCTGATGGCGTCGTCGACCTTGCCGAGAGATGCATAGACATTTCCGAGTGCAGCAACGGCAGCTGGTGAAACGAGTGCGTCGTCGGCTGTAGAATAGTCGTCGAGATACTTCTCTGCCTCCTGGAACTTGCCGAGCTTAGCGTAGCAGAGTCCGGCATAGAGGTTTGCGAGGTTGCCGGCATCGGTGCTGCCGTACTGGCTGATGACCTTGATAAGACCGGCATATCCTGCTCCGTCGCCGTTCAGAGCTTTCTCATACTGCTGCTGAGCGAAATAGTCCTGACCTTTGGCCAAAGCTGTGCTTGCCTCTGCCTGACGTGGCTGGAGATAGAAGTTGTTGAGGAGGATGCCTCCGACAACGATGATGATAACTGCAGCGACAGCGCTGATGATAATTGTCTTGTACTTGAGCACGAATGCTTCCATCTTGGTGAGCGACTCCGACATAGGAGCCTGCTGCTGTTCATTAATTTTTGCCATATTATTCTTTTTTGTTTTTATTCGTTATAATGCTATTTTTCCACCAAATTAGTTGGGCTAATACACAAATGTGGGGCAAAATTAATAAAAATCTCGCATATATTGAAATTTATCGGCGTTTTTTTTTGTTTTTTACACAGAAAAGCACTAACTTTGCGTCAAAATAGCCAAAAATGATACTAAAAAAGCTGTCAATAATAAATTATAAGAACATAAAAGACGCCTCGCTGGAGCTGTCGCCGAAGATCAATTGTCTCATCGGGAGCAACGGCATGGGCAAGACGAATATTCTTGACGCTGTTTACTATCTGTCGTTCTGCAAGAGCCACACCTCGGCTGTTGACTCACAGCTGCTGAGACATGACGAAGAGTTCTTTGTCCTCGACGGCCATTATGTCACAGAGCAAGGCGATGACGAATATGTCTATTGTGGAATGAAACGCGGTGCAAGGAAGCACTTCAAACGTAACAAGAAAGAGTATAAGCGGCTGTCGCAGCACATCGGCCTCGTACCTCTTATTATAATATCACCAGGCGACACCAGCATCATCGATGGGGGCAGTGAGCATCGCCGGAGACTGATGGACATGGTCATAGCGCAGTATCAGCCGGAATATATGGATGTGCTGACACGCTGTAACAATGCCTTGCAGCAACGCAATGCTCTGCTGAAAATGGATGAGGAACCTGATGCGGCTCTTCTGGATCTGTGGGAAGAGGAGATGGCTCGTGAGGGCGAGCGCCTCTATGCTATGCGCAAGGACTTCATAGAACGTCTGACGCCGGTGTTCCAGCAGATATACGACACCATCTCCGGCGGCCATGAGACTGTTGGCATGACATACATCTCACACTGCCAGCGCGGCCCGTTGCTTGAGGTGATACGTCGCGACCGCATGAAAGACCGTGCTGTGGGATACTCGCTGCATGGCGTACACCGCGACGATATAGAGATGACGGTGGATGGCTATCCGCTGCGACGTGAGGGCAGTCAGGGGCAGCATAAGACATTCGTCATAGCCCTGAAGCTTGCGCAGTTTGACTTCCTCAGACAGACGGCGAGTCATACCACACCGCTGCTGCTCCTCGACGATATCTTCGACAAACTTGACTCTGAGCGCGTGGAGCAGATAGTGAGACTCGTGAGCAGTGACAATTTCGGACAGATATTCATCACCGATACCAATCGTGATCATTTGAATGAGATTCTCGAGCATTCGGGACTCGACCACCGCATCTTCCATGTTAAGGATGGCGAAATAGAATAGATACCGCTTCTGTTGATTATAAGACAATTATGTTCAGACAAAAGGTACAACCCATAAGCTCCGTACTGTGGCAGTATCTGCGCACACAAGGCCTGGAGACACCGTTGCTGCAGCATCGGCTGATAGCGGCATGGCCTGAGGTTGCCGGCCCTGTCGTGGAACGATATACCGGCGAACTGTTCATCAAGAACCAGACGCTCATGGTGAAGATAACCAATCCTGCATTGCGTGCCGACATCTCGATGATGCGCACACAACTGAAGGAACGTCTCAATGCAGCCGTCGGCTCGCAGGTCATCACTGAGGTGAAGATATACTAATGCAAATTCCGCAAGCTCAACTTTTGTTAAGAGTTAAGAGCGAAAAGTCCTTCGACAGGCTTAAGATAAATTTCAAATGCAAGTTACCACATCTGTGGTCGGAATCTTTACCAGCAAAAGTAATGGGGCTTATAAACTTGTTGACCGACGACGGTAAGAATAAAATATCCGACCGAAATAGTACCTTTAGGTAAATAAAGAAAAATAGATAAAAATATAACTCAAAACTTTATTTTTCTTTATTTTTATCTATTGATATTTAAATAAAACAGCAAGCGGCCAACAAGTATATAACCGCCAAAGTAATCTGCATCCTTCACTCCTCACTTGAAACAGAGTAAGTTGCAAACAAACGAAAATTGAATATACTAACATTATACAGTCAAATTATGAAACCGACATTATTTCTCCTCGCTGCAGGAATGGGCAGCCGCTATGGCGGCCTGAAGCAGCTCGACGGTCTCGGCCCTAACGGCGAGACAATTATGGACTACAGTATCTACGATGCTATCGAGGCCGGCTTCGGCAAGATCGTATGGGTCATCCGCAAGGATTTCGAAGAGCAGTTCCGCACACAGATTCTCTCTAAGTATGAGGGCAAGGTGCAGTGTGAGCTCTGCTTCCAGTCTATCGACGCTCTCCCTGAGGGCTTCACATGTCCTGAAGGCCGTCAGAAGCCTTGGGGCACAAACCATGCTGTACTTATGGGCAAGGACATTATCAAGGAGCCGTTCTGTGTCATCAACTGCGATGACTTCTACAACCGTGACGCATTCAAGGTCATTGGCAAGTTCCTCGCTGATCTGCCTGAGGGAGCACGTGGACAGTATGCGATGGTAGGCTTCCGCGTAGGTAATACGCTCTCTGAGAACGGCACAGTATCTCGCGGCATCTGCTCAAAGAACGACGAGGGATGTCTCACCACATGCGTAGAGCGCACGAAGATAGCACGCCTCGATAATGGTGAGGTGGCTTATCGTGCTGACAACAAGGACGATGGCGAGTGGGTGACAATCTCTGAGAATACACCTGTCTCAATGAATATGTGGGGCTTCACACCTGACTATTTCGAGTATTCGGAGGAGTATTTCAAGGAGTTCCTCTCTGATCCTGCCAATATCAGCAATCTCAAGTCAGAGTTCTTCATCCCGCTGATGGTGAACAAGCTCATCAACGAAGGCACTGCCACATGCAAGGTGCTCGATACCACAAGCAAGTGGTTCGGCGTGACATACTCTGAGGATCGCCCAGACACCGTGGCACGCATCGCCCAGCTCGTTGCCGATGGCACATACCCAGACAAACTCTTCTGATAATTACAGATATCAATATACGCAGAAGCATGGCTCACGCTGCTTTGCAGAATGGGCGTGCCTCTGCGTTTGACACAATCTTAAACCATACACTTCCGTTTTATAAGTAGGTATGTAAAGCATCTTTATATTTCGTGCGCAACTACTTACTATATTGCAATACAGAATTGCGGAAGAATCTTTGCTTATACTCATGAATACACTATTGACAACACAACAGACATCAGAACTCAGCAATATCATCGGTGATGCCAAGAATATCGTCATAACATGCCATCACAATCCTGACGGCGATGCCATCGGATCTTCGTTGGCATGGGGCCGCTATTTGTCTTTGAAAGGCAAGGATGTCACCGTCGTCATTCCTGATGCCTATCCTGACTTTCTGCAATGGATGCCTGGCACACAGGAAATTGTGCGCTATGATACGCATCCGGAGAAAGCTGCCATGCTGCTGAAGATAGCAGACCTCGTCTGCTGTCTCGACTACAACGCCACCAGCCGTATCGGTGAGGAAATGGAACGTGCGCTGCAGGCATCGGCAGCACCACGCCTCGTCATTGACCATCACCTCAATCCTGATATACCGTCTGCGCTGACCATCTCACAGCCATCGATGTCGTCAACGTCAGAGATGGTATTCCATATCATCGATGAACTTGGAGACTACGATGTCATCGACCGACAGATAGCCACAAACATATATACCGGCATGATGACAGATACCGGAGCCTTCACCTACAATAGTGCCGACCCCGATGTCTATATCGTTATCTCTAAGCTTCTTGCCAAAGGCATCAATAAGGACAAAATCTACCGCAATGTATATTGGGTGTTCTCCGTCAGTCGTATGAGGCTGTGGGGAGAGGTGCTGCAGTCGTTCGTCGTCTCTGACGATGGCCATGCGTCATACTTCACCATCTCTCGCAAGATGATGAAGCGCTATAATTTCATAAAGGGTGATGCCGAAGGACTTGTCAATATGCCACTGCAGATAAAAGGCATAAAACTCTCGATATCACTCCGCGAAGATACCGAGAAGCCCAACCTCATATGGGTGAGCCTTCGCTCCGTAGATGATTTTCCGTGCAACAAGATGTCTGAGCAGTACTTCAATGGAGGCGGACATCTCAACGCTTCCGGCGGACGCCTCTTCTGCTCGCTGCATGAGGCCGAAGAGGTGGTAAAACGTGCAATAAAAGAATTTAAATACTAATAAATCATAAATCACAATTCATATTAGGCGACAAAGAATTCATAATTCGCAAATTATTATTAACTTTGCAGAATGATGAAAAGACAACTGACACTAATGCTCTGCGCACTCGCTGCCGTTATAGCCTTCATAAGCTGTAGCGACACAGAGACATACGCAGACAAACGCAAGAAAGAGGATGCTGCCATCTCGCAGTTCATCTCGCGTAACTCTACTGTTTCAAAGGCACTCTTCACACAGCCGATAACCGTCATCTCGGAGACTGACTTCGAGAAGGCTGACTATTCTACAGACACCACACGCAATGAGTTCGTACTCTTTGAGACAAGCGGCGTCTATATGCAGATAATACGTAAAGGCTGTGGCGAGAAGATAAAGTCTGGCGAGACAACCACGGTGCTCTGCCGATACAGGGAGTATAACATTCTGGGCGACTCGCTGCAGTCAACAAACGAAGCACTAAGCTACCACTATCTCTACGACAAGATGACGGTGGTGAACTCTTACGGTACATTCACCGGCGTATTTGATGCTTCTACCAGCATGATGTATTATCTGTATACCAGCACATCAGTTCCAAGTGGATGGCTCGTGCCTCTGCGATATGTCAATGTGGGACGCCAGCAGAGCCCTGACGACCGTATTGCAAAGGTGCGCATCATCGTGCCGGCAGCCCAGGGACAGTATTATGCCTCAGCGAATACATACCCCTGCTACTATGAGCTGACATACGAACGGGGTATATAGCGTGGAGATGAGTCCAATTAGCCTGATTAGTCTGATTAGTCCAATTAGCCTAATAAGTCTAATTAGTCTAATTAGTCCAATTAGTCCAATTAGCCTAATAAGTCTAATTAGTCTAATTAGTCCAATTAGTCTAATTAGCCTAATTAGTCTAATAGGCTGTTATTACTACCTTTTTATTTGATATAAATAGTTCTGTACATTAATTATTCTTGAATTATGTCACTGATAAAATCCATTTCCGGCATCCGCGGCACTATTGGCGGACCGGCAGGCGATACACTCAATCCGCTTGATATAGTTAAGTTCACATCAGCATACGCTACATTCATACGCCGCTCTACGGAGGCAGAGGATGGCTATACGCCTACTGGCCGCATCGTCGTAGGTCGTGACGCCCGCATCTCCGGCGAGATGGTACGCAACGTTGTCTGTGGCACGCTCATGGGCATGGGATATGACGTGGTGAATATCGGTCTCGCATCAACACCTACCACCGAGCTCGCAGTAACTATGGCACAGGCTGACGGTGGCATCATCATCACTGCCAGCCATAATCCACGTCACTGGAATGCCTTGAAGCTTCTCAACCGACATGGTGAGTTCCTCACGGCGGCTGACGGAGGAGAGGTGTTGCGGATTGCTGCTGACGAGGACTTCGTTTATGCTGATGTTGATAACCTCGGCAAATACAGCGAGGAGAACTTTGATGAGCGACACATTCAGAGTGTCCTTGACCTCAAACTCGTTGACGTTGAGGCTATACAAAAGGCGGGATTCCGCGTCTGCGTAGATTCTATCAATAGTGTTGGCGGCATCATCCTGCCGAAGCTCCTCGACCGTATGGGCGTCGCTTATACCTTTTTAAATAGTGAGCCTAACGGAGATTTCCAGCATAACCCTGAGCCGCTGGAGAAGAATCTGCAAGGTATCATGGAAGAGATGCGCACTGGCAAATACAATCTTGGTATCGTTGTCGATCCGGATGTCGATCGCCTGGCATTCATCTGCGAGGACGGCAAGATGTTCGGTGAGGAATATACGCTCGTGTCTGTTGCTGACTACATTCTCTCAGAGATGCAGAAGGATGCCAATCATCCAGCTCTCAACACCGTCAGCAATCTCTCTTCTACACGTGCATTGCGTGATGTGACAGAACGTTATGGTGGCACATACACCGCTGCTGCCGTCGGTGAAGTGAATGTTACGACGAAGATGAAGGCCGTAGGTGCTGTCATCGGAGGTGAGGGCAATGGCGGAGTGATATATCCTGACAGCCATTACGGTCGCGATGCACTCACAGGCATAGGCCTCTTCCTGTCGTCATTGGCACATAAGGGCATCAGCGCCTCTGAGCTCCGCAAAACATTCCCAGAATATTTCATTGCAAAGAATCGCATCGACCTCACTCCTGACACTAATGTCGATGCTATTCTGCAGCAGGTGAAGGAGAAATACTCACAGATGGCTGACGTGCAGGTAAACGATATCGACGGTGTGAAGCTTGACTTCCCTGACAAGTGGGTACACCTACGCAAATCAAACACAGAGCCTATCATTCGTGTTTACAGCGAGGCACACACCATGGATGAGGCTGACGCCCTTGGCAAGCAGATCATGGACATCGTCTATGCTATGGTGTAAACAGATAATATCGGACAGAACAGAATTTTATAGACTATCCCACTGTACTTTCCCATAAATGAAAGGATACAGTGGGATAGTTGTATTGTGCGAGATGTGTAAAACAAGAGAGGCGAGCAACATCAGTTGCCCGCCTCTCTTTTGTTAGTAGGTTAATCTTCTTCTCGTGAATATATTTCTTACCGTTCTTGATAACGACGCCCTTGGCATTGCTGCCGACAGGCTGGCCGGTGAGGTTATAGCATGAGCTGTTCTCTGTAGTGTCTGCAACGGCACTATTGATTGCATCAGGGGCTGTACCTGGCACAATGACAACCTGCTCGGGCACAAGACTACTACTCCGCGACACGAAGTTAGTGCCTTTAGGTTGAGGTTGGGAGGGGGCTCCTCTTTTTTTAGTTGCTATGCCAGAATTCTTTGGTGAAGAGAATGAGGACGGAGAGAATCTCAAGACGTCCCACGAGCATCAGCGCAGCACAGAACCACTTGCATGCCACCGGGAGTGCCGCCCACGACATCGCAGGACCTATGCCGATATCCAGTGTCGGTCCGACATTTGAGAGACACGAGAGGCAGAGCATGATGGAGTTGGTGACGTCGATGCCGATGGCTGTGAAGTATGTCGCTGCCACAAGGAAGAGCATCATATACAGCATGATGAACGACAAGAGCTTGTTGCGAGTGGTGTTGGGGATGATGACGTTGTTGACACGCACGGGGAGAACGGCATTGGGGTGCAGCATCTGCTGGAACTCATTGCGGATAATCTTCAGCACCATGACGATGCGCATGGTCTTTATGCCGCCTGCCGTGCTACCGGCACATCCGCCGAGGAACATCAGTATGCCGAGGATGATCCATGTGACATGATTCCATATTCCGACATCGTCGCTGAAGAGACCTGTGCTCGTGGTGAACGACACCACCTGGAATAGTCCGAAGCGCAGGGCACGCCAGATGTCGTAGTGATTGTAAGCCATCAGGCAGTAGATTATTATTGCCGTAGCGAGGACGATGATGCTGACATACAGCCGCAGCTCGGTGTCGCAGACGAAATCCTTCACCTTACGCTTTATGACGCCCATATATAATAAGGTGAAGTTTATGCCAGAGAGGAACATGAACAAGGTTGCGGTATATTCTATGAAGGGCGAGTTGAAGAATACCGTCGATGAGTTGTGGGTGGCAAAGCCTCCCGTTGCCGTTGTCGTCATCGAATAGTTCATGGCGTCGAAGATATCCATACCGCCGACGTAGTACATCGCACCGCATGCTATGGTCAGGACGATATATATCATCCAGATGGCGTGCGAGTTGGTAGAGAGACGCGGATGTAGCTTTGTGCGCAGTGGGCCTGTCGCCTCTGCCGAGAAGACCTTTATGTTGCCACCGCTACCGGCGAGCGACGGTAGCAAGGCTATGGTGAAGAACACAATGCCGAGGCCGCCTATCCATTGTGTCATCGTGCGCCAGAAGAGTATGCCGTGCGGCAGGCATTCTACGTCGTCGATGATGCTCGCGCCTGTCGTCGTAAAGCCCGATATCGTCTCGAAGAAGGCGTCGGTGAAGCTGTGGATGTATCCTCCGATGAGAAACGGCAGCATGCCGAAGAGCGAGAATATTATCCATGTCGCGGTGACGAGCATGTATGCGTCCTTGCGTCCTAACTGGTCGTCGGCATCGCGTCCGAGGTAGCGGCAGGCGCATCCTCCGGCAGCGGTGATGATGACGGCAAGGATGAAGGCGAGCATGTCGTCTTCAAGGTAATAGACCGACATGCCGAAGCACACAAACATCAGCGCTGCCTCAAGCCATAGCAGCGTGCCTGTAATCTTATATAGAGATTTCCAATCAAGCATTAATCTTTCATGAAAGTGTAGAGTGAAGAATGGAGAATGAAGAGTGAAGAATGAAGAGTGAAGAATGGAGAATGAAAAATGAAGAGTGAAAAATGAAGAGTGAAGAATGAAGAGTGAAGAATGCGGATTACCTTTACTGTATGCGATTAATCATTGCGGCATATGTAATCATAACTCTTAACTCTTAATTCTTAACTCATAATTCTTAACTCATAACTCTTAACTCATAACTCTTAATTCTTAACTCATCATTTGAATTGCTTCTCAATCTTGCGGAGGTTGACATCGTGAGAGAAGATCATGACGGAGTCGCCAGCCTCTATCTGTGTCATACCAGAGACAAGCATGCCATGGCCATTGCGGAGGAGGCCGCCGATGGTGACACCCTTCGGGAGACCGAGATCCTTCACCGGCTTCTTCGTCACCTTTGCTCCTTCGGCAACGGTGAACTCTGCCACATCGGCATTCGACGTGAGGAGGAAACGGACGTTGGAGACATCGCTCGTGAGGAGCATCTGGTAGATATGGCTCGCTGCGATGATCTTCTTGTTGATGATGGTGCCGATATCAAGGCTGTCAGCCATGGAGATGTAATCGACATTCTCTACCTTCGCCACTGTCTTACGCACGCCACGGCGCTTGGCAGCAAGGCATGCGAGGATGTTTGTCTCTGCATTATCGGTGAGTGCTACGAAGGCCTGCGTGTTGGCGATATTCTCTTCGCGGAGCAGCGTCATGTCGCGGCCGTCGCCGTTGATAATCATGACGTTCTTCTTGTTGATGAGCTCGTTGAGCTGGTTGCAACGTGCCTCGCTCTTCTCTATGATCTTCAGGTTCATGTAGTCAGGGATGGTGTGGGCGGTGCGCACGGCAGCCTTGTCGCCACCCATGATCATGACGTTGCGAACGTCGGCATATTCCTCCTTGCCGACAATCTGCCGGATGTAGGGGATGTACTCTTTCGTCGTCATGAAGTATGCGAGGTCAAGCTCCTCGACAGTGTCGAATCCACCAGGTATGATGGTGTCGTTGCCGCGTTTGATGGCGACGATATGGTAAGGGTCTGACGGTCCGCAGAGATCTTTCAGCGGCGTATGCAGAATCTGTGCCGTTGAGCGCATCTTTATGGCGAGCAGCACGAGTTCACCGTCGAAGATATCCCACCGCTGGCGTACCCATGACATCTTCAGACCATTGACGATATCCGTGGCAGCGAGCACCTCAGGGTATATTAGCGAGTCGATGCCCATGGCCTTAAAGACATTTGGCATCTTCGGATCGACATACTCGAAGCTATCGACACGTGCCACCGTCTTGCGGGCACCGAGCGATTTCGCTATGCCGCAGCATGCGATGTTCGTCGTCTCGTCGGGTGTGACGGCAATGAAGAGGTCGGCACCCTCGACACCGGCCTCCCGCAGAGCACTGATGCTCATCGGTGATGCCGCCATCGTCATGATGTCGTAGTTGGAGTCTATGTCTTCGAGGTTGTGTCCGCCCTCGTCGATGATGGTGCAGTCGAAGTTCTCACCGGAGAGAAGCTTGGCGAGATGGAAGCCCATGGCTCCTGCACCTGCAACAATAAGTTTCATTCAATAAATGTTTATGTCTGCACGTTTCCTTGGCGCTGGCAGATAAAATCTATATTCAACAGAAATTATTCAGAAATTATCATCATTAATTATTCAGAGAATGCGCTGCTTATTCCATTCTGTTATTCTTGACAGAGAGCACGGCATATGCTGTCTTTGTCGAGGCCTACTATTTGGCGGAGCTCGGCGACGGTGCCATGCTCAACGAAGGCATCGGGGAGACCGAGGCGTGTGACGGACCGGAGATAGCCGTTGTCCTGCAGCCACTCGCAGACAGCGGAGCCGAGACCACCGTTGCGTACGCCATCCTCCACAGTCACGATGCGGTCATAGTTCTCTGCCACTTCGCGGAGGATGTCCTCGTCGATAGGCTTTAGGAACCGCATATCGTAATGCGTCACTCCACACTCACGTGCCACCTCAAGAACATCCACTCCGATAGGGCCGATGGAGAGCACGGCGGTGCGTGGGGTGTTGGGTGTTGGGTGTTGGGTGTTGGGTGATGGCTGTTTGGTGCTGGGCGATGGCTGATGGGTGTTGGGTGATGGCTGTTGGGTGCTAAGTCTTGATTGCTGGGAGTTGGATGATGCTTGCTCTTTGTCGGGGCAATACATCAGGCGGCCTTTGCCTACGGTGAGCTCTTGCATAGGGCAGTGCCAGTCAGCGATGGAGCCGCAACCACGTGGATAGCGTATCACCCATGTGCCCTTACCTGGCAGCTGTGCCGTGAACATCATGTGGCGCAGCTCATGCTCGTCCATAGGCGAGCAGATGGTGAGATTCGGCACGGGGCGTAGTGCCGCCAAGTCGAAGGCACCGTGATGTGTCGGCCCGTCCTCACCGACGAGACCGGCACGGTCGAGACAGATGACGACAGGCAGCTGCATTGTCGCGACATCATGTATGATATTGTCGTAGGCGCGCTGTGCGAATGCAGAGTAGATATTGCAGAACGGCTGCAGCCCGTCTTTCGCCATTCCGCCGGAGAATGTCACGGCATGGCCTTCTGCTATGCCGACATCGAAGGTGCGCGACGGCATGGCCTTCATCATGATGTTCATCGAGCAGCCGGTAGGCATGGCGGGTGTCACGCCCACGATGCGTGGGTTCTGCTCTGCTAGCTCGAGGAGCGTGTGTCCGAAGACATCCTGGAACTTCGAGAGCACCCCTCCGGCTTCCCCGTGTGGTAGAGGATTTTGGGTGGCTGTATTCGCTTTGTCGTTATCCTTCGCAGCAATTGAGCCTCTCTCGCCTGTCTCAGGGTTGAATGTTCCGGGAGCATGCCAGATGGTAGGCTTCTCCTCGGCAGGCTTGTAGCCGTGGCCTTTCTTTGTGTGTAGATGCAGCAGCTTCGGTCCCTTCATATCCTTTATCTGCTGCAAGACGCGTACGACCTCCTGTACGTCATTGCCATCAACGGGTCCGAAGTATCGGATGTTCATTCCCTCGAAGATATTCTGCTGCTCAGAGATGGCAGCCTTTACGGCGTTGCTCAGGCGTATGATGGTCTTGCGGCGATGTTCGTTCATCATGCCGTGGTTGCCCATCCAGTTGGCGAAGCGATAGCGGAAGTCATTGTATCGCTTGTTGGTGTTGAGCTTCAGGAGATACTGCTTCATTCCGCCGACGCTGTTGTCGATGCTCATATTGTTGTCGTTGAGGATGATGAGCAGATCATTGGGCGACTGCGACACGTTGTTGAGACCTTCGAAGGCGAGGCCTCCCGACATCGCACCGTCGCCAATGACAGCCACGACGTGGCGCTGCTCTTGCGAGAGCTTTGCCGCTACTGCCATGCCGAGTGCTGCGGAGATGCTGTTCGACGCATGTCCGCATGTGAAGGTGTCGTACTCCGACTCTGACGGCGAAGGGAAGGGCTTCAGGCCGTGCAGCTTACGGTTGGTGCAGAATCTCTCTCTGCGCCCGGTGAGAATCTTGTGCGGATAAGCCTGATGTCCTACGTCCCACACGATGCGGTCGTCGGGAGTGTCATAGACATAATGCAGAGCTACCGTCAGCTCGAGGGCTCCGAGGCTTGATGCCAGGTGTCCCGGGTTGACGGCAAGTTCCTTTACGATATCGTCTCGCAGCTCGTCGCACAGCTGTGGCAGCTGCTCTGGTGTGAGTCGTCGCAGGTCTGACGGATATGTTACTTGTTCTAATAGACTCATTTACGATGGTTATTTGTCCTCGAAGAGAGCATCGTCATACTTGAGCATGACAGGCTTCTGCTTATACATCTCCTTCTGCTTGTCGCTGACGAAACGTACAGGGACAACGAGACGGAACATATACTCGCGGAACCACTCCGGTGTCATCACGACGCAGCCCTTCTGTCCGGAGTCAGCGCCCCATGAGTTCTCCACTTTCCATGCTGTCGGCTTGCCGTCAGCCCCGATGTTTACTGCTGTCAGCGTCATGGCGTGCGTAGAGCCGCTGTCGTAGGTGTTGATGCGCTCAGCCTTTGTCATCGGGAAGTCTGTCTGCATGAGGCTTGCGTAGTCGAAATTGTCGAGAGAGGCATATCCACGCTTGCGGTCGAGGAATTTGCCTGCGTCATAAGAAGAGTACATCTTCTGGTCGGCCTTGAGAGCGTCTATGGCGAGAGCCTCTATTTCATCCATCGGGAGGTTGAGGTACCGCCAGTTTCGTCCGTCGTAGGTGTGGCGGTCGAGCTCCACCTCATAGACCTTATGATACTCGTAGCGTGGGTCGTTCATGAACATGACGTATCCCTCGTCGAGAGTCTTCAGCGCGCCAATCTCCTCAGCGAACGACAGCGGCGTGTAGGTCTTTGCCTCGCCGATGAGCTTGCCGTTCTTGTCGCGGTGTGTGTATGTGAACTCTGTCGGTGGCACGCCGTAGGCAGTGGTGAGCATGCGGTAGATGGTCTTCAGCATCTCTGTCTTCTCTGCCTTTATGGCTGCCGGCTTCTTGTTGTCGCTGACCATCTTGCGGAGCTTCAGTCCATACTCACGCAGCTTAGAGCTTACGAGCTTGTCGATGCGTGATGTGCTCTCTGCCGAGTATGTCTCAGGCATGACGGTCTTTGGCACGACGCCATACTTGCGTACGAGGTCGAGTATTCCGCAGAATGTGCCGCCATCGCTGATAGGGTGGTGGAAGAAGAATACCACGTCAGGGTCGTTGATAGGCTTCTTGGCGGTGTCTATCGTGCCCTGCAGCATGAGGTTTGCCTTCTCGAGCTGGTCGTATATGAAGAGATAGTCCTGTGATAGCTCTACGACCTTGCCGTCCTTGTCCTCGCGTGCGAAGTCAGAGCGCAGCACGTTAAGGCCAGAGAACATCCAGCAGCGTCCGGAGCTCTTCTGGTTCATGATAGACTGCTTTGTCGTCTCGACGTTAAACTGCGAAGGGACATCGGTGAGGAAGCCCTCTCCGTGTGCGAGGTCGTCGATGGAGTTCGTGCGAATGGCATTGGCGAGGGCGCGCTGTGCAGGGTTGTTGACAGCGCTCTGCTGTGTGATGGCCTTCAGCTGGTCGGCAGAGAGTCCGCCGTCTTTTGTCTGTGCAGATGCAGCGAGTGCCATAGTGATGGCGATGCCGCAGAGTAGGGTTGCTTTCTTCATAGATGTGATGAGTTTTATTGTTTGTCTGTTTGTTGCTACTGTGCAGCCATGCGCGGCTGCTCAGCTTCTAAACTGCAAAGATACAAACATTATTTTATACACGCGTGAGATGTTAGCAATTATTAACATTATTAATGGCAACTAGTAACTACTCAGCTATGTCTGTCAGTTGACACTTCAAACAGTAAACTGAAAGAA
>R12__coassemble_411_pt1 | contig 17203 bp, 10 predicted proteins | sample R12__metabat2_high_PE_039 | metagenome-assembled genome bin R12 | reverse complement strand
AAGACATCAGCCACCGACCCCGGCATCACCATCATGACAGAGCCGGAGACAACGCACAACCCACAGTAACAGCGCAATACTCCATTCCCGGCACCTTCGGAAGCTTATTGAGAGCCTCCTCGATGACGCTGTCTGATGGGATGACGTCGGTCATCGTGCCATCATTGAACTTAGCGTAGGCATAGAGGTCGAAGTATCCCGTACCTGAGAGGTTGAAGACAATGACCTTCTCCTCGCCCGTCTCCTTGCACTTCAACGCCTCGTCGATAGCCGCACGGATGGCGTGGCTGGACTCCGGAGCTGGCAGGATGCCCTCAGCCTTAGCGAAGATCTCTGCCGCTGCGAACACCTGTGTCTGCTCATAAGCGCGGGCCTCAAACAGTCCCTGATCGTAAAGCTCTGAGAGTATAGGGCTCATGCCGTGGAAACGGAGGCCGCCGGCGTGGTTGGCTGACGGAACGAACTGTGAGCCTACGGTGTACATCTTTGCCAAAGGACAGATGCGGCCGGTGTCACAGAAGTCGTAAGCAAACTTGCCACGAGTGAACGATGGGCAGCTCGCTGGCTCTGCACCGATAATCTTGTAGTTGGCCTCACCACGCAACATCTCACCCAAGAATGGGCTTGCGAAACCGCCAAGGTTAGAGCCGCCACCTGTACATCCTATCAGAATGTCAGGCTTGATGCCGTATTTCTTCAGAGCAGTCTGTGTCTCCAGACCGATGATTGTCTGGTGGAGAAGCACCTGGTTGAGCACCGAACCGAGCACGTAGCGATAGCCTTCGCTCTTCACGGCAACTTCAACAGCCTCAGAGATGGCACAGCCAAGCGAGCCCGTTGTGCCCGGATGCTCGGCGTTGATCTTCTTGCCCACCTCAGTAGTCATAGATGGTGACGGCACGATGTCTGCACCATAGGTACGGATAACCTCACGACGGGCTTGATGCCGTATTTCTTCAGAGCAGTCTGTGTCTCCAGACCGATGATTGTCTGGTGGAGAAGCACCTGGTTGAGCACCGAACCGAGCACGTAGCGATAGCCTTCGCTCTTCACGGCAACTTCAACAGCCTCAGAGATGGCACAGCCAAGCGAGCCCGTTGTGCCCGGATGCTCGGCGTTGATCTTCTTGCCCACCTCAGTAGTCATAGATGGTGACGGCACGATGTCTGCACCATAGGTACGGATAACCTCACGACGGAAAGGCTTCTGCTCATAAGAGCACTTCACCATATATACCTTACAGTCAAGTCCGAAGAACTGAGTAGCCATAGAGAGAGCCGTGCCCCACTGGCCGGCACCGGTCTCCGTGGTGACGCCTTTGAGGCCTTGCTTCTTGGCATAGTATGCCTGTGCGACAGCTGAATTGAGCTTGTGTGATCCTGATGTGTTGTTACCCTCAAACTTGTAGAATATCTTGGCAGGCGTGCCGAGAGCCTTCTCGAGGAACTCGGCATGTACCAATGGCGACGGGCGGAACATGCGATAGAAGTTCTGTACCTCCTCAGGGATGTCAAACCAACGTGTGTCGTTGTCAAGCTCTTGCTTGTTCAGCTCCTCGCAGAAGATAGGATTCATCTCCTCGATGGTCAGTGGCTTGCCTGTTCCCGGATTGAGCAGAGGGGCAGGTTTCTTCTTCATGTCTGCGCGAACATTATACCATTGTGTTGGCACTTCGTTCTCTTCAAGATAAATTTTGTAAGGAATCTTTGTTTCCATTTCGTCTTTTTGTTATTAAATTGGTAAATTTACATTTCCAAGTGCAAAGTTAATAAAAAAATCAAAAAAGCCTATCTAAACTACAAAGAATTATGATTTGTTTACTTTTTTCTTTGTCATTTCAAGAAAAATCAGTAATTTTGCAACCAAATAGCGCATAAAATGTGCAAACAAAAAGATACTATGGCAGAAAAGAATGAATTTGTGAGACAGGTGGCGGAGCAGAAATACGAATATGGCTTCACCACCGATGTCCACACCGAAATAATACCTAACGGTCTCAACGAAGATATCGTCAGACTGATATCAGCTAAGAAAGGGGAGCCCGAATGGATGCTGAACTTCCGTCTCGAGGCATTCCATCATTGGGAGACTCTTAAGCAACCGACATGGGCGCACGTCCATGTGCCGGAGATAGACTATCAGGCCATCAGCTACTACGCCGACCCTTTGGCACAGAAACCGCGTCAAGTGTCAGGCGATGCATCACCTGACAGCATCGACCCCGAACTCATGAAGACCTTCGACAAGCTCGGCATACCGCTCGAGGAACGTCTCGCGCTCTCAGGCGTTGCCGTCGATGCCATCATGGACAGCGTCTCGGTAAAGACGACCTTCAAGGAGAAGCTCCGCGAGAAAGGCATCATCTTCATGTCCATCGGAGAGGCAATAAAGGAGCATCCAGACCTCGTACGCCAGTATCTTGGCAGCGTAGTGCCTTACCGCGACAACTTCTTCGCAGCCCTGAACTCGGCAGTCTTTTCCGACGGTTCGTTCGTTTACATACCTAAAGGGGTGCGATGCCCGATGGAACTGAGTTCGTACTTCCGCATCAACGCCCGCAACACGGGACAGTTTGAGCGCACGCTGATCATCGCAGACGATGACGCATACGTCTCGTATCTCGAGGGATGCACCGCTCCTATGCGCGATGAGAACCAGCTGCATGCTGCCATCGTGGAGATTGTCGTCAACGACCGGGCAGAGGTGAAGTATTCAACCGTGCAGAACTGGTACCCCGGCGACGAGCACGGTCGCGGCGGTGTGCTCAACCTTGTGACCAAGCGCGGCGACCTACGCGGCGTGGGCAGCAAGCTCTCATGGACTCAGGTGGAGACGGGTTCGGCCATAACGTGGAAGTATCCGTCATGCGTCCTCCGTGGCGACGATAGCGTAGCGGAGTTCTACTCGGTGGCCGTGACGAACAACTATCAGGAGGCCGACACCGGCACAAAGATGATACACATGGGCCGGAACACGAAATCCACCATCATATCGAAGGGCATCTCCGCCGGCCACTCGCAGAACTCATACCGCGGCCTGGTGCGTGCGACGTCAAAGGCCGATGGCGCACGCAACTACTCCAGCTGCGACTCGCTGCTCTTGGGGTCGGAATGCGGAGCGCACACCTTCCCTTATATGGACGTGCATAACGACTCCGCGATATTCGAGCACGAGGCAACGACATCAAAGATCTCTGAGGACCAGCTCTTCTACTGCCAGCAGCGAGGCATCCCGATGGAGCAAGCCGTTGGCCTCATCGTTAACGGTTACGCGAAGGATGTCCTCAACAAGCTCCCTATGGAGTTCGCTGTTGAAGCACAGAAACTATTGTCGGTAAGCCTAGAGGGCACCGTAGGATAAAGGCCCTCCTCCCCGACCCTCCCCCTAAGGGGAGGGAGTGATTACCACCACCAGCTTTGGCGCGTTCGCGCTCATTTCCAGGCAGGCAATTTCCCATCCTTCATTTTTCATTCTCCATTCTCCATTTTCCATTCTTCATTTCCCCTCCCCCATCTAAGCTAAACTGCCAATGTCAAAACTATCCTCTCTCGCTAAAGACACCGCCATCTACGGCATGAGCAGCATAGTAGGTCGTTTCCTCAACTATCTGCTTGTCCCTCTCTATACCTACTGCATGCCCGAGACATCGGGTGAGTATGGCATCAGCGTCAATATGTATGCCTATGTGGCGCTCATCCTCGTCATCCTCACCTTCGGCATGGAGACAACCCTCTTCCGCTTTGCCAACAAAGAGGGTGAGGATCGTGATACAGTCTTCTCCACAGGCTTTGCTGTCATCGTCGTGCTTACTATTGTCTTCATGGCGTGCATCTTCGGATTCATAGACCCGTTGGCAGCAAGGATGGGCTACGGCAGCCACCACGAATACGTCCTCATGATGGCATCGGTGGTAGCGTTGGATGCTTTGCAGGCCCTGCCGTTCTCTTACCTGCGTCTCACAAAGCGTCCGATAAAATTCGCAACGCTAAAGCTTCTGTTCATCGTCTTTAACATAGCGCTCAACTGCATCTATTTCCTATGGCTGCAGAAGACAGAGGTATTCTATGTCTTCCTCGTCAATCTGTGGTGTACGTCGGCCATAACGCTATTCTTCGTACCGGATCTTCTGAAGATACATTGGCACTTCGACGGCAAGCTCCTGGGTCGCATGCTGTCGTATTCATGGCCGTTGCTCATCCTCGGCATCGCCGGAATCCTGAACCAGACGTTCGACAAGATGGCCTACCCGTTAGCATATCACGGCAGCGATGCCACCCAGCAGTTAGGCATTTACGGTTCGTGCGTGAAGATAGCCATGATTATGGCGATGATCACTCAGGCCTTCCGCTATGCCTATGAGCCGCTGGTCTTCTCCATCTACAAGGACAAGGACAGCAAGCAGACCTACGCCGTGAGCATGAAGTTCTTCATCATCTTCACGCTCCTTGCATTCCTCTGCGTCATGGCATACATCGACCTTCTGCAGTACATCATCGGTTCGGGCTACCGCGAAGGCATGAAGGTGGTGCCTATCGTCATGGCAGCGGAGATCATGATGGGTGTCTTCTTCAACCTGTCGTTCTGGTATAAGCTCATCGACAAGACCATCTGGGGCGCGTGGTTCTCCATTGCCGGCTGCGTGGTGCTTATCGCCGTCAACCTGCTGTTCATCAACGAGTACAGCTATATGGCATGTGCATGGGGCGGCTTCGCAGGCTACGGCACAGCGATGGTGCTCTCATACATCGTCGGGCAAAAGAAGAATCCTATCGCCTACCCTATGAAGAGCATCGCCATCTACACCCTCCTCGCCATCGTTATCTTCGCTATCATAACGTGGAGCAATGCCAATCTCAACATCTGGTGTAAGATAGTGGTCAACACCTTGGGCGTCATCGTCTTCCTTGCATATATCATACGCACCGACATGCCACTCACACCGATTCTCAAACGCCTGCATCTGAAGTAACCGCACATATATGATTAAGCAATACATCGCCATCGCCGTCATCATCATTGCCATAGCAGCATTGTGCCTGTTGGGATTCCGTGCCTGCGTGAAAGATAGCGGAGTGGCCGAAGCTCCTGACGAACAGGTGACGGAGACACGTGCCGTCATCGACTCCATACGCTCTATAGGGCAATGGGAGCTGACGAGCATCGACATGAATGTCGAGGTGGACACCATGCAGAAGCGATGGCTCGGACTTGTCAAGTACAATCTGAGCCGCCGCTACTACGGCACGCTGTCCATCGGCATAGATATGGCGGCGGCAGCCCCTGACTGTTATCGCCCGGCGAATGCCGATACCGTTTACGTCACGCTGCCCGACGTAGCGCTGCTCGATACGAACTTCATCGACGAGAGCCAGACAGAGATTCTCAGCAGCCAGAACGACGACTTTGAGCGTAACTCGCAGGTAAAGAAGGAGATGCTCGCACGTGCCCGCCACAAGATGATGTCCGCTGCGACGTCCGATACGACGCTGCTGCGCTGCCGCCAGCGTGCCACCGACGCTCTCACCCGCCGTCTGCAAGGCATCGGCTACAAGGCTGTCATCGTGAGCTTCACGCCTAATGGCAAGCAACAGGAATAAGCAATCATCAAAGATCAATTCTATAATGCGATAAAGTAAGTAAGTGACAAACAAAGAAGTTACAGGTTATCAATGTCATGTGCAAAGGAAATAGTGCTCTCGCACTTTTCACTTGTCACTCCATTACTCGTCACTTCCTTACTTGATTATAACTATAATTCTGCACACCCACTTAGCAATCGCCCCCCACATCACAACTAACCCATGGTACTGAACTATATCTTCATTGCATTCTTCCTTGTCGCCTTCGCCATCGCCTTGGTGAAACTCATCTTCATGGGCGATACAGAGGTCTTCCCCGCCATTATCGAATCGACATTCTCTTCGTCAAAGACAGCCTTCGAGATAAGCCTCGGCCTGACGGGCGTGCTGTCTCTATGGCTCGGCATCATGAAGATAGGCGAGAAGGGCGGAGTAGTCAACGTCCTGGCACGGCTGCTCAGTCCGGTGTTCACTAAGCTCTTCCCCGACATCCCGAAGGGACATCCCGTCACCGGCACCATATTCATGAACATCGCCGCCAACATGCTCGGCCTCGACAATGCGGCAACACCCATGGGTCTGAAAGCCATGAAAGAGCTGAAGGAACTGAGCGAACAACAACGGGCAGCGGCCCCTGCAGCACCGTCCGATGCCGCCACCAACCCGATGATTATGTTCCTTGTGCTCAACACATCGGGACTGACACTCATCCCCGTGAGCATCATGGTGTACCGCGCACAGCTGGGAGCGGCCAACCCGACAGACATCTTCATCCCGATACTCCTCGCCACATTCTTCTCCACGCTGACGGGCATCGTCGTGACATCGCTATATCAGAAGATTAACCTCATCAACCGCACGATGCTCCTCACGCTCGGCACGATGTGTCTGCTCGTAGCCACTGTGATATGGGGATTCTCCGTCATGGACAAGGATACGATGGATGCCGTCTCGACAACGTCTGCCAACGTCATTCTGATGACCATCATCTGCACATTCATCGTGGCAGGCATGCGCAAGAAAGTGAATGTCTATGACGCATTCATCGAGGGCGCGAAGGAAGGCTTCAAGACGGCAGTCACCATCATACCTTATCTCGTCGCCATCCTCGTCGGCATCGGTGTCTTCCGTGCCTCGGGGGCAATGGACTGGCTCATCAGCGGCATCTCATGGACCATCGAGGCCATCGGGCTGAACACCGACTTCGTAGGGGCATTGCCGACGGCTATCATGAAGCCGCTCTCCGGCTCCGGCGCCCGCGGCATGATGGTAGATGCGATGACGCAGTATGGTGCCGACTCGTTCGTCGGCAGGCTGGCATCGGTATTCCAGGGCTCTACTGACACGACGTTCTACATATTGGCAGTCTATTTCGGCAGCGTCGGCATACGCAACACCCGCCATGCCGTCACATGCGGACTGGCAGCCGATCTCGCCGGCATCATCGCCGCCATCATCATCTGCTACATGTTCTTCGGATAACATAAAGACACATATATAATAAGGTATATATACAAACCAACGCATGAATATCAAGAAACTAACGACATACAGCCTCTGCATCGCTGTCTTCGCCATAGCGGTATGGGCATTCTGGGCATTCGCCTACCCCGCCCATCTGCACCTGTGGGAGCAGCTGCAATGCTTCGAATACACATCTGATTACGCCCTCGACGTGATGGTAAAGCCTGCCTGCGTGGCAGAGTATGTGGGCAGATACCTCACCCAATTCTTCTATAGCGACACGCTCGGACCTGTCATCATGGCAGCCATGCTCACCTTATTATATATATGTACGCTGTCAGCCGCCACGTCGCTCGCATCGAGCAAGCCGACGGCACGCGCCATATCGGCCGGTAAGGCAATGCCAGCTGCCATCGCAACGGCACCGGTACGCCAGCCGTCGCTGATGACATGCATCAGCATGGCGGTGCTCGCCACCGTCCCCGCGATATTGGCTTGCACATTCATGATGTCCACCGACGCCAAGCTGACAATGCCCGTGGCGCTGACGATAGCACTCTTCTGCGTATGGCTTACCGCGAAAATTCCGGCAAAGGCACGGCTGATGGTTGCCGCCGTGCTGTCGGTTGTCCTCTCCTACGCCATCGGCAGCGTCTTTGTGGTGTATGTAGTGCTGATGTTCGGCAATGCCATCGTGCAGCAGCTCCGGCTGAGACGCTACACGCAGGCAATAGAACATCTCGGCGAAGGAGCTATCCTCTGGTTTGCCATCGTCAAGCTTCTGGCAGCCACCATGCCCTATCCGCAAAGCGTATTGCAGGCTGGCGACTACTACAACCGCTTCGTATTCATCCCCGCTGACTATAATATCACGACATGGGTGGTGGCAATCGCCATCGTCATCATCATCGCATGCTATCTCGCAAGCCCTTGGGCGGGCATGCCGTCAGCGGCTGCCAAGCCATCAGACAACGGCAAGAGGCCGGGCGCAATGCGCTGGCTGACATCGGCATTGGCACTCGTCGTCGCCGTGGGCGGCTGCGTTTACGCCATCCTGACGATGCAGAAGAGCTATTCTGCAGCAGAGGAGTCGATGCTCGACAGCATGTACAAGGTGCGACAGCAGCAGTGGGACGACATCATAGCCAAGGCACAGCAGCAGGCGCCGGCATCCCCCTACGAGCAGACATTCCTCAACCTCGCTCTCGCGATGAAGGGACAGCTCGCCGACCGTCTGTTCAACTTCCAGAACCAGTCGGCAGAGACGCTGCTGCCAGTCTATAAGATGGAGTATATGACTCCATTGCTCTCGGCGGAGACATACTATCACATGGGCATGGTAAACACATGTCAGCGTTTCTACTACGAAGCCATGGAGTCTATCGCCGACCATCAGAAGAGCGCGCGATACCTACAGCGTCTCACGCAGACTGCCATCGCCAACGGACGCCTGAACCTCGCGATGCGATATCTGCACAAACTGAAGAACACCCTCTACTACCGCGAATGGGCGGAGCAGATGGAGCAGAAGGTGCGTCCGCAGCTGTCGGCACAGGGGCCGGCGAGCATTGTGATGGCCAACGATACGGCAGCGGTGAAGCAGCCGAAGGCGTTCGGCGACCCGGAGATTGACCGTCTGCGTGCCCAGAACTTCCAGCAAGACATATTCTTCAACGACACCGATCCGGAGATAACCATCTCCCAACTGCTCAACGAGCACCCCAAGAACGAATTAGGATGGCAGTATCTCTTCTCCATGCTTATGGTCAAAGGGCAGCTCGATGCGCTCATGCAGACGGCACAGTTCTATGCGAAGCACTTCCCCGACAAGTTCTTCCCAGTACACGTTCAGGAGGCGCTGCTGTACACATGGGTAACGAAGACGGGCAGCCTCAACAACTTCCCATGGAAGATTCAGGCACAGATAGGCCAGCGATTCATGGACTTCGCGCAGAAGGCTAACCAGCCGGCGGACGTCGCAGAGCCTGTCGTCAGACGTGACTTCGTCGACACTTTCTGGTGCTATGCCGTCTTCAAGCAGCAGCAGATGCAGGCTCAGCAGCAGGCAGGCGGCAACGCTCCTGATGCCCGCACGGGTGCCAGCCGCCAGAATTAGGCGTCACACACAATTGCCAGACATACTACATCCCTATCCCATTTAATGCGAACAATTCTCAGCAAAAGACTATAATGCACAGAATATCAATACTCCCAATACTCACCCTCGTGCTCATCCTCACCGGATGCAGCGGCGTCAAGGTTGACAATCCGAAGCAAATGAACACCCTGCCGGATATCTACCCCGACTACATCGGAGTGACAATCCCCGTGAACATCGCACCGATGGAGTTTGCCATGAGCAGCGACGACTACGATGCCATGAGTGTCATCTTCAAGTCATCTGACGGCAGCGAGTATGAGGCTCAGGGCGATAACAGCATCGATATCGACCCCGACGAATGGCAGCAGCTGCTCTCCGGCGACTCGCTTATGGTGACTGTCCGTGCCCGGAAGAATGGGCAATGGGAGGCATTCCGCGAGTTCCCGATGTACGTTATGCCGGATAGCATCGACTATAGCATTGTCTATCGTCTCATCGCTCCCAGCTACCAGACCTACAGCCGAATGGGAGTCTATCAGCGACAGCTGTCGAACATGACCGAGACCGGCACTCTCCGCAACACCGAGGTGACTAATGCCTGCATCAACTGCCATACCACTTGCCAGGGCGATCCGCGCCGCCAGAGCATTCATGTCCGTGGAAAGAACGGTGCCACACTCATCGTCAAGGACGGCGAGCTGCAGGCATGCAACACGAAGATCCCTGACGTCACATGCGGCTCGGCAGTCTATCCGTACTGGCATCCGTCGGGGAACTATATCGCATACTCTACCAACGTCATCAACCAGATGTTCCACACGACGTCGGCAGACCTCATGGACACCTTCGACTTCAATGCCGACGTCTATGTCTATGACATCAACAAGCAGGCCATCCTCCTATCGGAGGCTCTCATGGACACTACGATGTTTGAGACCAACCCTGCCTTCTCCGCCGACGGCAAGACGCTGTATTTCTGCCGTGCAAAGTGCGAGGCGATGCCCGATAATATCCGCACGACACGCTTCGACCTCTGCTCCGTAAGCTTCGACCCCGCCACCGGACGCATCGGCAGCAAGGTAGATACCGTCATCTGCGCATCACGCGACAGCATGAGCATATCCATGCCGCGACCCAGCAGCGATGGACGCTACCTCGTGTACTGTAAGACTGACTTCGGCGGAATACCCGTCTGCCACCACGAGGCAGACCTGTGGATTCTCAACCTCAATACCGGCGAGAGCCGACTCATGACCGAGGTGAACAGCCCCGACTATTGCGACGCCTTCCATAACTGGAGCAGTAACAACCGATGGATGGTCTTCGGATCGCGCCGCGAGGACGGAACGCACACCCTACCCTATTTCACCTACATCGACAAGAACGGCATCGGGCGAAAGCCGTTCCTACTGCCGCAGCACAATCCCAAGCATTTCTACGCCGAGAGGATGTACTCCTACAACTGCGTGGAGTTTGTAACCGGGCCGTGCAACATAGACAGCCACGAGGCCGCCGACCTCCTCCTCAGCGACGAGCGCATACAATGGAAGGCCGAGCGACAATAGCATCAACTCTTCAGTCAGCGCGGCCAACAGCTGTCGTGACTGTGGTATGACTGAAAAGTGAAGGGTGAGTCAAAGGTAGAGAATACCCAGCAACCTCACGAATCTCCGATAAGCACAGAGCTCACGACACCTCAAGTGAATGGTGACGGTTAAGAAATAAAATTCTTGGAACTGCACAGTTGGAATACGAATGATGCCAGCGGCATCAGATATGGTAGCCAGCCATTCATATGGCTGGGGAGAGTCACCAAGCTAATCTATGCATGCCGTAGGTATGCGACAGTCTGAAATCTCACAATAACGTCCGATACCTAAAGGCATCGTGAGATTACATTGATATCACAGTCCAGCCATATGAATGGCTGGCTACCATATCTCATCGCTCTGCGATGACAAATATGCAATTATTGTCGTACTGTTACGAAAATTCAATCCTATAGGGAACAACCTACAAAACAGATATGAGCAAACTATCAATAAAGAGCATAACGCAACAAGAGACAACCATCTACGCGCTGATGACCGTGCTGTTCGGCGTAGCCGTATGGTGCTTCTGGTCGTTGGCCTACCCTTGTGCATTAGGCTTCCAGGAACAGCTTCAGCTCTTCCTCTTCGACTCCGAATACTGGCAGGAGCGCGTAGCGATGCCGGCAGGTGTGGCACGCTACTGTGCGGAATTTCTCGTGCAGCTATACAACAAGGTGGCGATAGGCGGTCTCATCATTGCTGCCGTCTATGTCAGCCTGCAGATTCTGACATGGCTGCTGGTGCGGAAGGAGTGTCGCAGCAGATGGCTTGGCTACACGCTGTCGTTCATACCGTCGCTCATGATGTGGTTCTACATGAGCGACGAGATGGTGAAGCTCACCTTCCCCATCGCCCTCCTGATGGCTCTCTTGGCGATGGTGGGTTACACATACGCTAAGCGTCATATCGTCAGCTATACAGCATACCTCCTGCTGATGACGCCCGTGCTGGCATGGATAGCCGGACCTACGGTGCTCGTCTTCGCCCTGTACGTCGCTCTAGACGGTCTGCGCAAGCCCCGCCGCTATGGAAGTCTGCTGATGATCATCTATGCACCGCTACTCGTCCGAATATGCGGCTACTTCGCACCCGTGCCCGTCTATCGCCTGTTCTACGGCATAAACTATAGCATGGTGGTAGAGCAGCTGCCGCTGACTCAATGCATAATAATGGCGGTGACAGCTCTTTTGCCGCTGCTAATCCTGCTCATCCCACAGATGGACGGCAAGAAAGCGAAGCTCGCCTGGGCAGGAACGGCGGTAGTGCTCATAGCCATTGCCGCGACGTGCATCACCAAAGCCTACAGCACCCCGGACTATGAGGTGATGGAATATGACAGCATGGTGCGTGCGCAACAATGGGACAAGATCATCCACAAGGCAGAGAAGAAGAGCCCCGACTCACCGCTCACCGTAGCCGCCTTGAACCTCGCGTTAGCCATAAAGGGCGAACTGACAACCCGCGCCGGTGAGTTCTACCAAAACGGTTGGGCAGGAGCATTCCCTACGTTCAATAAGAACTACCAGTCGTCGCTGATGACTGCAGAGACATACTTCTACCTCGGACTAATCAATACGGCTATGCGCCTCGACTTCGAAGCTATGGAGGCGCTACCCGACAACGCAAAGAGCGCACGCCTCGTGAAGCGTCTTGCCGAGACGAACCTCATCAACGGACAGTATGACGTGGCGCGAAAGTATCTGCTGCTGCTACAGAAAACGATGTTCTTCAGTAAGTGGGCGACGGAGACTATGAAGCTCCTCGGCAACGACAAGGCCATCGACGCACATCCGCTATACGGCCATCTGCGACAGCTGCGCCTCGACAATGACTTCTTCTTCAGCGAGCCTGAGACCGACAAAATCATGGGACAGCTCGTCATGCAGAACCATAACAACTCGCTCGCCGCACAGTATCTGCTGCTCTTGCCACAGCTCGAGGGCAACCGTCAGAAGTATATGATGTACATGGACTTCCTGAAGAAGACTCTCGACAAATAAGAAAAAGCATCAAAAGGAACATTCTTCTCTCATCGCGAAAATATCCATCGCAAACCGACAAACAACAATCATGACAAGACATAGCATCCACATAGCCATCATGCTGACGCTGACGCTCCTGCTGGCAAGCTGCGGCGGCTCTCCCGTCAGCAACCCTCAGCCTACGGGCAAGCTGCCAGCCATCTATCCCGACTATATCGGTGTCACCATCCCTGCCGGCATCGCGCCGATGAACTTCGACCTTATCGACGACGACGTGACATGCGTTGACGTCGTCGTCAAGGGCAGCAAGGGCGGCGAGCTGCACAGCAACGGCAGCTGCGTAGACTTCGATATCGACGAGTGGCACGCCCTTACGGAGCAGAACAAGGGGGGAGTGCTGACCTTCACCGTATGCACCGAGAAAGACGGCAAGTGGCAGCAGCACTGCGACTTCCAGATGATGGTGAGCCGATACAGCCTCGATGAGTGGGGCCTCACCTACCGCCGCGTGGCTCCGGGGTATGAGGTATATAGCCACATGGGACTCTACCAGCGCGAGCTGAGCACCTTCGACGAATACGAAATCATCGACAACAACCGCGCTCCGGGAGCATGTGTCAACTGCCATACGAGCAACAAGACCAACCCGGCGGACTTCCTCTTCCACGTACGCGGACCTAACGGCGCCACAGCCCTGCAGCACAAGGGCAAGATGGAGATGCTCAACACGAAGACCGACGAGACTCTCGGCTTCTGCGTATATCCTTACTGGCATCCGTCGGGCCGCTATGTGGCATTCTCGACGAATACCACCCGACAGTCGTTCCATGTCGTGAAGGACGAGCGCATAGAGGTCTTCGACCACGAGAGCGACCTGCAGATCTACGACGTCGAGAAGCACCAGCTCATCCTCTCGCCGCTGACGAAGGACTCACTATATAACGAGACCTTCCCCGCTTTCTCCCCCGACGGCAAGACGCTCTATTTCTGCACTACGCTGAAGCGACCATATCCGCGTGACACAAAGATTGTCCGCTACAACCTCTGCAGCATTTCCTTCGACGCAGCGACAGGCAACTGGGGCGACACCGTGGACACCTTGCTATGCGCTGAGCGTGATAGCGCGAGCATAGCCTTTCCGCGTCCGTCATACGATGGCAAGTATCTGATGTACACCTTGGCAGACTACGGCACATTCCCGATATGGCATCGTGAGGCAGACCTCTACCTGCTGAACCTCCAGACGCACGAGACCCGCGCGCTGACAGAGGTGAACAGCGACAACACCGAGAGCTTCCACAACTGGAGCGACAACAGCCATTGGTTCGTGTTCGCATCACGTCGCGGCGACGGTCTGTACACCCGCCTCTACCTCTCGTGCCTTGACGACAACGGAAAAGCGACGAAGCCGTTCCTGCTTCCGCAGAGACGGCCCCGCCACTTCTATGAGCGCATGATGTACAGCTATAACGTTCCCGACTTCACAAAGACGAAGGTGGACATCGACAGCCACCTGACGGCTAACGAAATTCTGTCGGAGGAGCGGACAGCAATCTCTGTACGTCATTGACAGAGAATGGCAGTGGTCCCGTGCCGAGCTCCGGGGCATTGAACGATTTTAAGCAATTATCATAGTATGTGGGGTGTGCTTGAGGCAAGACAAAGGGCTTCGAGCACACTCCTTTTTTGTCAACGTAGGTGAAGTACGGCTTGCCATAGAGACCGTCATCACGCTTAGAGGCGAAGACGAGCCACCGACTGTTGCTGCTCCACGAATGGTATGTGTCTGACAACGGGGAATTTACGCGGCGCAGATCCATAAGCATCGCCATGCCATCAGATTTGTTCTGCCCATAATTTCCATTTGCCTGAGCATCCCCTCTATTACCCTGAGTAACTTGCTCCCTCCCTACAGGGAGGGCCGGGGAGAGTCTTCTTCCCATCAGGTCAGCCTCACGGTGCCAGATAGGGAATGTGCCGTAGTCGGCAACTGTGAACACCAGCCACTGGCCGTCGGGCGAGATGCGCGGATGGCACACACTCTTTCCCATCGTCCGTGCATTATAGACGGTATCTACCTTCGTGCCGATGGTGCCCGTCTGCTCGTCAAAGCCCACGCGGCAGAGGCTGTAGCGCGTCTGCCTCAGGGCGTCAAGCGAGTCGATGGCAGATGCCGTGCAGTAGTAGATATACTTCCCGTCGGGCGAGAAGGTGGGGAAGGTCTCGAGCTCGGCAGCGTCTGCGAGCAACGGGCTTTCGATGAATTTATTCGTCTGGAGGTCAGCGATATAGACGTCGCTCATAGTATCAAAGACCTCCAGTCGCTTCTCAGCGCTGGCATGGAAGGCGGGGATGATCTTGTTGGTCGAGAAGACCACGTATCGCTTTGACGGCGAGAAGCCGAAATAAACACTGCCGCTGACCCAGTCGCTGCGTTTGAGATTGAGCTTCTGCAGCATGCCATTGCTGTTGAGTATGGCACCGCCGCCCTCGCCACGGACATAGAACATCGATGTCTGCGGGTCGTTGCCGGCATACGTGTGGCAGTTCATGCACTTGTTGCCGACAACATTATGGTCGCAGAAATTCTTCACATCGAAGTTCTCCACGCAGCGTTCCTGCAGCACAAGTTCATTGAATACCTCGTAGTCGGGCTCTATAAGGCGGTATGTGAGGTAGGCATCAATCTTGTCGCTGACCACCGTCCACGTGAACGGCCGGTACTCCCGCCAGCCGTCGGCATATTCGGCGGCGACGCTGACGGTGAGCGTCTTGCCCTGGTTTTGCTCAAGGAGATCGCGCCACTCAGACTCGCTGAAGGTGAGCTCATTGCCTCGTGCGCTGGCTATCTGCTCGCCATTGACGCTAAGGCTGACGGCCTTCGCATCGCTGCGCAGCAGGAAGTTCAGCGGCGCGATGTTCACAGGGATGGTGATGTCGGTATAGTCGGGATACATCGGCACGGCATCTGTCGTCTTCGTCACGTTCGACGGCGACGGCGAGCACGACGTGATGACGAGGCATACGGCTACGGATATGAGGATTGATGATATTCGCATGATGGGTAAAGGGCTGCGACGGCAGCCGCTTATAAGGTTGATATTTAGCGTTATTCGGCTTTGGCGGACTGATATATTTCACGGAACACGGGGCGCAGACAATGCTCGCCGTACTTCTCGTAGTCGCGTACGAAGACGTCCTTCTGATGCGACAGCATGTCGGAGCAGAAGAGATAGTCGAGGGCTACGGTGTTGTCGGGGTTGCTGTCGAGCAGCTCCGTGAGGATGACATAGCAGTCGTCGCCGAGGCGGATGGTGCTCTGGGTATTGACAAACTTATGCTTACGCTCTATCTCACCCTTCACCTCGGCAGACATCGTGGCTGGGGTATGGTCGCGCGCCCAGCCGGAATAGAGCAGCGTTTTCTGCAGGAGACGGAGGTACTTCATAGCAGCGGCGGTGTCACCACTTACTAAATTCGCCTCAGCAAGACGCTTCACCATGCGCACATTGCGCCCGTTGGGCGAGAAGGTGTTGGCAAGCAGCGCGGCGCGCTCGGTGTATGTCATATCGCCGAGGAGCCAGTAGAGCTCGTTGATCATCTTGATGGTCAGCATAGGTGTCTTGTCGTCGATGGTGATGAAGGTGCCGAGGACGGGATGCTTCATCTCCGGCAGACGGGCAGCAAGCACACCCTGCTGCTCGAGGGAGAGGCAGTAGAAGAAGCTCATCTCGTCGGTCATCTCCTGAGTACCATCGGCGGTCTCGCGCTCATAACGCTCCACGACCTTGTCGTACTTGCCGAAGTAGTAGTCGTTGTCGTAGGCGAGGATGCGCTCCAAGAGCTTGGCGCCCTTCCAGCTGGTGCTCTTCCACATGCCGGGATATGTCAGCGCGGTGTCGATATCGATGTTGTAACAACGTGGTGCAAAGGGAATTACGAAGAGCAGCAATGGCACAAGCGCAGCCACGGGCAGTAATCCTGTCTGCCATGTCTTGGCGGTGATGGTCTTGGCATTGGCAAAGACATTGAGCATCTCGAGCAAGATGAATGCCAACATGCCATAGCCGAACAGCCAGTATGCCAGCCATCCCACAACGATTGCCATCACGATGCGCAGCCAGAACGTGCCGAAGCGCGTGAGCAGCAGATCTGTCAGCCACCATAGCGTCACACCGCCGGCCAGCGCAATGATGCTCGACAGGCGATAGCCTTCATTCAGCGACAGCCACGCTTCTATCGTCATCACTATCAGTGCGATAGCGAATGCCGGCCAGCTTGCCGTCTTTGCCGACATACGGCCGCGCAGAATGTGTGTCAGCGAGCGGCACACGACATCACCGAGGACTGCCAACACGAGCGTCAGTATCGCCGGACCGGCATACAGATAGTAGTACATCTGCGTCAGAGCGTCGCCCAGCAGCATCGCCAGCCACGCCGGCTTGCCAAGGTATGAGAGCATATACTCACCGTCAATCAGAAACA
>R12__coassemble_403_pt1 | contig 17428 bp, 3 predicted proteins | sample R12__metabat2_high_PE_039 | metagenome-assembled genome bin R12 | reverse complement strand
ACCCTTCCACTGGCCCCTCCCTACCACTTACAGCCCACAAAGATTTGTAATCATAATTTTTTATCTCTTATTTTTTATCTCTTATTTTTTATCTCTTATCTTTGAGTGAATGACCTACAGAATACTTATCCTTCAGCTTTGCGCCATAGTTCTCCTTGCAGCCTGCAGCGAGTCAGACGACAACGATAGCATCGCCAATGACACTCCCGTGACATTCCATGTCGGCGGCGAGTGGAAGGCAGCAAGCCTCTCGTCCAGAGCCACCGACGACGACATAACACTCGACGAGACTAGATACCCCGAGCAGATCTACGTCTATACCAGCGGCACAGGAGCACAGGCTGGCGCGTATGCCACCACACCCTTCGTCATCACACGTTCCTCGGATAATGATATTGATGGTTATATTGCATACCATATTACCAATGTCTCACCCGAATGGACCATTATGACCGCGAAGGATGTCACCTTCACAGCCTATGGCATCTACCCTAATGGCACCACCGACTGGAAAGCCTCACCTGGCGAAAGCAACTTGCCGATATATAGCAAAGATGCCGATTATATAAAAGGTGTGACAAGCACCCGACAGGACAACCACATCCTTTTCGACATGCAGCACCAGCAGGCCATGATAAGATTCCTCTTCAACGAAGACGACCCCATCCGCTATTTCAAGCTGAAGAAGTTCAGCGTAAGGGCAAGGAATAGCAGCGGCGTAAACCAGACGCTGTCCTACATTGCTGATGGCGACGAGCCATGGCTCATCTCCAACAACGATGTCTATGGCGAGACGGCCACGTCGCAGTTCACGACAGCGGCGTATCTCTATGTCTTGCCTTCTTTATGGAAGACCCTGACAAACAGCAACAAGCAGATGACGTTGTCGTTCACCTATGATGTCTATGATTTCGGCGAAGACGGCTACCGTGACGGCTCTACAGCTGCCGGCAGCACCGTCGATGATGTCATCACCCGAAAGGATGTCACGCTCTCCGTCCAGGTCACGCCGACATTTGCCAGCGCTGCGGCAGCAGCGACATTCCCTACTGCCGGCTACTACTATGATATGCAGATAAGCATCAGTCCCGAGCATCTCTACGTCCTCTCAGACAGAGACCAGACCGTTGTTATCAATATCTACCAGTAATGCGTCTCCTAATACTCCCCTATAATCCCCCATCTTTCCTATAACCCCTATCCCACCTATCTCCCCTATAACCCCTATCTTTCCTATAGCTCCCCATTAAAACCCATCAGCATCATGTCTCATAACGTTAAGACCATTGCATACACTCTCATATCACTCCTCACCTTCCTGTCTCTCCCTGCCTCTGCGCTGAACCAGTATGGCGGCTTCACGAGCGGTCACGGCACGGCGGGGGACCCATATATCATCGACGATGTCAACGCGCTGCGTCTGCTGTCGTATGTCTCTACGATGGGTACTACAGCGACCGTGCAGGACGCTGACGGCAACGGGCAGCTGATGTCGCACTATAACCTGGCGTACTATGCCCTTACCAACGACCTCGACTTCAGCAGCACGACGTACAACGACCCTACCATCAGCGGCGACACGGAGACGGACGAGTTCACCCCTATCAGCGCCCTTGACAACGGCACGAAATACGCCAGCGTGAACTTCGTCTTCCGCGGCCACTTCGACGGCCAGGGTCACACCATCAAGAACTTCAGGGTGAAGTGGAAGGTCCGCAACGATAACACCGGCACATACAAGAACGTCACCCTCGCCTACGGCCTCTTCGGCTGCGTGGGCAGCACCAGCACCACCAAACCGATCCTTGTCGGCGATGCCGCTGGCAGCCGCACCGTCATCGAGAACCTCATCATCGAGAATGCCACGCTGGAGCACGACGCCTCAGAAGGTGCCGTGAGGTCACTGAAGGGTAACAGCACGAGTTACATACAGCACACCCACCTCGGCATCCTCGCCGGCGTGGTGACGTGCCAAACCCTTATCCAGAACATCATCGTCCGCAAGAGTAAGATTACCGACGCCACCAATACTAACACCTACACGATGTACACCGCCAAGCTGCGTGCCGGCGGCATCATCGGCACCACGCGCAACACATACCTTGGCAGCAGCACGGGCTCTCCTGCCAAGACCATCTTCACGCGCCTCCTCAGCGCCGACTGTGACATCAGCCTCACCCACGCCGCGATTGGCGGCACCACCGCCACCACCCGCACCTACTTCAGTGTCGGCGGCCTCATCGGCGGCATAGAGACCAGCGGTGCCAACAGCACCATCAACTTCCCGTCCTACTGCCACTACAGCGGCACCATTAACGCCCCGTTGGCCTCCGTGTCACCTACCGTCGGCAGCATACACTCCTCTTCGGGTGCCACCGGTGCGGGCTATGTCAACATAAGTAAGCGCTATATGGCCAAGAGCAGCGCCACCGCCACCGCCCCCGTCTTTACCAACGCATCATACAGCGACTATAAGATTACCGACTCAGGCGACGCCAATGCCGACGGTGACGGCAATGTCACCATCACCGCCGACTACCCTACCAACGTCTGCTCCTTTGGCGCCCGCACCCTTGAGACCCATACCGACGCCGGAACCGCCGCCCCAACTACCTACGCCTTCCAGGGCGTCAACTACGGTGAGCCGGCCGCCATCGACGACGCCCTCGCCACCACCTACCAAAGCGGCGTCGATGCCCTCTCCGCTGATGCCGACTACTCCTACATCTCTGTCTTCAACTACGCGTACGATAGCAGCATAACCTCCCTGGCGTTCACGCCTATCGGCACCACCATCTCTGATGACTACCCGGGCGAGAACGACCCGTCGCATACGCACACCATCACCGTCAAGAACTACACGGCAAAAGGCAACGTATATACCTACCTGTTCTATGACAACGGACAGAAGACAACGGACGAAGGAACGACGACCAACACCTACACCATCACCCCTGACGCCCGTCCTCACACCATCTACTGCGAGACATACAAGGACGGGGAGAAGTTAGAGACGACCGAGAGCATCGTCGTCCCTGCCGTAACCCTCACCGTCAGCAAGGGCTTCGAAAGCGGCACGGGCAAAGCCATTGTCAACGACACATACAAGTCCGATAACCTCCCCGACGGCGTCACCGTGACCTACAAATGGGAACTCAACAGCGGCACCAGTGAGGGCGACATATACACTGCCGACGAGGCTGATGCCATCAACGAGGCTCACTATCTGATAGACAGCTACACCATTGTCCTCACACGTCAGCTGACCAGCGAGGAGGCATCGCAATACAGTACGACAGGAGTCGGAACATACGACAGCGCGACAGGACGTTGGACTTATACCTGCATCACCTATCCTACCTTTGACGATGATGATGTGGTGGTAAGCATCACCACCAACTACAAGAAAGACAGCAGTGGTAATCCTGTCTATGAAGAAGGCTGGACCCCGATAACGACCGCCGACAGGAAGCCAGGCGAGACGATATGGACAGTGCAGACCGGCTGGACCTCCTCTACCGCACCCCTCGAGGAAGGCGAGACCTACCGCTGCACCGTGACGGTGACGGACAGCCAGATAACCACCAACACCCAGACGGTACAGGTCACCATCGTTGCCATCAGCCGCAACGTGATATACATCTGCCCTGTCAGCGGTACGGCCGCCGACGGCACCGCAGTAGGCTACACCATCACCGCCGATGACGGCAACCAAACCTGGGTGGATGGTGGCTCTGACGACAACGACGGTCTGACGGACAAGACGCCTGTCAAGACATGGACGAAGGCATACTCCCTCCTCAATGCCGATGCCGACTGGACACAGAACTACATCGTGCTGATAGGAAAGTCCAACACCAACACCTTCAATAACATAGAGGGTACCGGTACCTATACTTCATGGTACAGCAAAGGAGCCAGCTACCGCAAGCAGACCACCATCACCGGTAAGTCGCCTTCCAACGGCCATGACTACGACGGTCACATGTACCTCTCAATACACAACGACCTGTGGGCAAACACCCGCATCGAGAATATCCACCTCACCGGTGGTGCCAAATACACTGGCTTCTACTGCCAGGGCTATGACCTCGAGATGGGCGAGGGCATCATAATGGAAAAACTCCTTGCGGCAGATGCTTACGACAAGGTGACCACCAACAGCGGCAACGAAGGCGGTGCCTTCCGTATCTGGGGCGGCGTGAATGTCGATCAGCGCTTTAAGGGTACTGCTAGCACTAACACTTCCTTCAACTACGACCAGTGGGCGGCCTTAGTAGAGGCTACCAACGGCAAGAAGGGCCAGACCATCACCATCAAGTCCGGCCACTACAGCATCATCAGCGTCGGCAGCCGACAGACCAGTAGCGCTTCAGTATGTCAGGGACACCCCAGCCTGCCTATCAAGTGTAAGGTAATCATCGATATTGATGATACCTTCAACGACGAACACATGCAGTGCGTAGGCACAGGCAACACCGACACCTGCCCTTATGATGTCAACATCCTGCTGGCGGGCAACCACGAGGGATGCCAGTACGGTGACGAAGACCTCATAGTACGCGCCGGCAGAGTAGGCCGTATCATTGCCGGCTCACTCGGTGCAAATACAAATATATCCTACAAGGTTGGTAGCACTACATACTATTATCCTATCAATGCATACATCGGTCGTAGTAGCGTGCTCGTTGACCCTGCCAACTCACGCCTCGCCAAGGACGGCGAGAGTGCAGCGGACCGCAACAAGCGTGCCCTCGTAACGGAGATATACAACGGCGGTGTAGGCCGTGACAAGAGTGGCGGTGCTGTGAACCTGCCGTTCTATGGCAAGGCTACGATGACCATCAACGGCGGCACCATAGCATGCTCGCCATACCTTAATGACACGCAGAAGGCCATGATGCTGCCTGGCGTCTATGGTTCCGGCGCCGGCGGTGCCTCCGGCATCGGTGACTCGGCAGAGCATAGCGCCGATATCAGTAGTGCCACGGGAACAGGCACTGACTACACCACCGGCGGCCGCTACCCTTACTGGAACACCACGAAGGATGCCCACGTTGTGCTCTACGGCAATTATTCTGACTATAAGAGCAAGGAGGACACCGACCAGAAACTGTATGTGGACCTCCGTGATGATGACGGCAACGTCATCGAGAACCTCGACCTGTCGCACACCACATCGACGATAACCATCACCGGCGGTGTCTTCGGCGACGCGGAGAATAATGTCAATATCTTTGCCGGCGGCTCCGGATATACCACACCGAACTTCCTTACCAATGGCAATTACAACAGTGTCCGCTCCGGTAATATCTACGCCCAGCCGGGAGATACCCCTACCCACATCAACATCAGCGGCGGTGAGTTCTACGGCAATATCTACGGCGGCGGCAGAGGCACGGCAGACTACTACTACGGCACACGCTCTGCTAACAGCAGTGTGAAAGTCGGCGACGTGACCGGCTATGCCAACTACGACAAACTCGGTCAGATATACGGCAATGTAGAGGTCAACATCTCGGGCGGCACCGTCCACGGCAGCGTCTATGCCGGAGGCCTCGGTGTGGCAGACTGTGAGTTAGGTGGCAGCAGCGACGACATCCACACCCTCTCTGACATGGCCCTCATCACGGGTATGGCAACGGTGAACATCAGCGGCAAGACACATATCACAGGCAGTGTCTATGGCGGTGGCGACAGATCGCGCATCGTCAATACCACGACAGATGCTGACGGCAATACTACCAATCTCGACGCATCGCGCATCACCATCACCGACCAGGTGCGCATCGACGGCAGCGTCTATGGTGGAGGTGGTGGCCGACCAGTGAATGATGACGTCAACACCGGTGGCTACAGCAATCAGGACTATACGCGGAACCCAGACCTTGTGGGCAGGATAACCGGCAATACAAGCGTCACGATAGACGGCGATGCCATCGTCTATGGAGACATCTGTGGCGGTGGCGCAATAGCCGACGTCGATGGCGACACCCGCGTCAATATGCCTGGCGGCAACTTCTCCGGCAATGTCTTCGGAGGAGGACAGGGCACCAGCACCACATCCGCAAGTGTCAATGGCGATACCTACGTCACACTCTCCGGTGCCGCCATCCGTCCTAACCAGCGCTATCAGGATGGCAAGCTGACAGAGTGGATAGACTATGACGAGAACAACACCGACTTCTTCGACAAGATCACCAGCCGCCTCACCGACAACCACAACATCTACGGTGGCGGCAACATTGCCTGCACCGTCTCAGGCAACACACATGTCTCGCTAACGGGCAAAGGTCCTGTGCAGGATATCAATGCACAGAACCTCTATGTCATGAAGCTCATCGCTGCCAACGGCTACACCCCGCAGTTCTGCATCTTCGGAGGCGGCTACGGCGTCAACACCATGGTGGCGGGCGACTCCTATGTCGATGTCTCCCTCGGCATAGACACCGACACAGGCCGCAAGCTGTCATGGGCAACAGACCTCACACCGTCAGCCATCAACGCACTGATGGCCTACGGCCCCAGCCTCGCCATGATGGATGTCGCCGGCGGTGGTTTCAACGGCTCTGTGGGCACCAACGTGTCTGACGACGACGCAACAGGCGCAAAGGCCAACAGCACACACGTACACATCGGCGGCAACTCCATGCTGCGCAATGTCTTTGGAGGAGGATACTATGCCCCCGTCACCAACACCCAGGTGGACATCACCGGCGGCAAGATGAACAATGTCTATGGCGGCGGACTCATGAGCGACATCCTGCAAGGCAGCACGACACTGAACATCGGTCTGCAGGACGGCACCACCAACCGTACCACCCACACCTCAGTGACCACCAACGCCACAGAGACCGCCAACACATACACCTACAGCGGCGAGAAGAACAACTCGCGCATATACATCCTCGATGCAGCCTTCGGCGGCAATGATGTCAGCGGCACCGTCAGCAATGCCACGACAAACATCTATGGCGGCACCATCGGCGGAACATACCTCGGCGTAGCACACAGCGGCAATGTCTATGGTGCCGGCAACGGCGACTACGAGGGATACTACGACCCAAACTACTGCCGATATGCCGACGGCCTCAACGACAACTACTTTGCCGCTGACAAGGCCGGCGGCACAGCCAATGACACCGGCAATACCTATAAGTTCCGTCCGCACACCGGCAGCGTCGCCATGACCATCATGGGCAACACCAAGGATGAGCGCGTGACCATCAACGGACAGGTCTTCGGCGGCGGCAACTCTGCCAATATCGGCAGCTGGGACGATGATCTCGCAGCAGCCTATGCCAACGGCACCACCACCGACTACAAGTCCACAAAAGGCTATACCGACACACAGGCCTACGGCACCACCGCCGCAGCCGTCAACGACGACCCCGCATTCTTCCTCGGCGGCGGTTCGCTGACGATGAATATCGGCTCGCATGTCAGCATCGGCTCGCTCAACACCAGCCAGAACAACACCACCGGACTGTTCCTCGGATGCAACGGATATCATCTGCTGACGCAGAACCTCCTCGCCAGCGATGCCTACTACCATCGTTACTACTACGCTGACGGCGACTGCTACTGGCCCGGTTTCCCGGTATATAACGATGGCGGAAGCCTCAAGGATCAGGCTATATGCAATGAGATGTTCCGTGCCTACTGCAACAACGTGCTGATGAACTGCGACATCAACCTCTACTTCACCGATGCTCCAGACACCATCACCGCCGGTTACGACATCACCAAGCCTAACTCCACTATCGAGGATACCGAATTTGCAAACTTTGTCGTAGGAGGATATTGTGGCTCGCTGAAGAAGCTCAACAGCAACTACTACTTCAATCTTCCTCCGGGTCTCACCATCACCAACGACATTGTGGGCGGCTCATTCAACGCCCTCGCCACATATCACGTATATGAGACCGACGGCTCAGGCGAGAACTACTCCACACAGACAGGTGCCGACGGCAAGACCTACTATAAGTTCCTTGGCAACGACAAGGAGATAGACACCGCGTTGACAGAAGGCACCGTCAGCGACTTCGACTACTACGGCAACGACCCCACAGCCACCGACGGTGCTGAGCAGACCTTCGGCAAGACGATGACGGGAGTGGAGCGCTACCGCTTCGTGGGTGGAATCCTTGGCGGTACACCAGGCGGCGTGCTGGCCGACAACACTACCTACCTCGACTACACCGTCAACACATGGAAGGACAAATACCACTGGGACCGCAACGCTCTCGTGCGCCTCAACCTCAACTGTAAGCTCCGCCCGAATGTCTCAACCGACAGCAAAGGCAACAAGACATACTACGGCGGCAACGTCTTCGGAGGCTGCTACAGCTCTGGCATCACCTTCGGCGATATATGGATTGGCAACTCCACATCGCCACATGCCGACTGCCCGGCAGAGCTGAAGACACTCAGTTCCACATCGCTTGCCCTCGCACAGCAGCTCGACGACGACCACTTCGTGCTGCGCACCTATGGCGCCGGCTTCGGTGAGAATACCGAGGTCTATGGCAATACCTATGTCCATCTGCAGAGCGACTACACCGACACCAAGGCCAATGTCTTCGCATTCAACTCCTTCGGTGGCTCACACAAGGGCACCGTCTTCGGCAGCACCCACACAGAATTCCTCGGCGACCATGACGACAGCGACTACAGCAAGCGCGACCAGCTCGTGGGCAATATCTATGGCGGCGGTGTGCAGGGCGATGTCCTCGGCAATCAGAATGGCTCCGTCAGCACACCACGCGTCATCTACGCCAGCTCATCAGACAACTCTATACCAAGCTATGTCCTTCCATCAAGCGACTGGAAGCTCGACAATTTCAAAGCATGGGGCAACTGCCTCGTACACATCGACGGAGGCCTTGTCACGAAAGCATACGGCGGAGCACGCGAGGCAGACATCGATGGCGGCACACACGTCTATATCTCTGAGAGCAAGGCACACAAACGCTCCACCATCGTCTCTGAAGTATATGGCGGCAACGACCGCTCAGGACAGATCAAGGGCAAGTTCCCACTCTACTACCTCGGTTATACCAATGGTGTCAACACCCACGAAGACTATCCTTACGTTGACTTCCGCAGCGATATCGAGTCAAAGGAAGACTATATCGTAGAGTGCCCATACACCAACACCATGGACTCAAGCAGCCCGCTGTGCGGCACCAAGCGCTGGCCGGGCGTCACCTGCTACGTTCAGGTGGGCGGTACTCTTGGAACCTCTGAGGGCTATCCTATCTTAGGCAAGATCTTCGCAGGTGGCGATGGCAGCAACTATTCTGCCGGCGATGACCCTGACAATGCACCGGCACGACCGGAGGTGAAGTCTGCCATGCTCGACATCTCCGGCGGCACACTCTGCCAGGCCTTCGGCGGTGGCAACAACGCCACCATCACCGAGCGCAACTACATCCGCGTGAACGATAAAGACCCGGCTCTCGCCACCTACACTGCCGTAGGCGGTTCGGCAGGCATCGCCCTGGCACGCTATTACACCAAGGACGCGCCATACGACATGTACACCCTAAAGGACGGCACCTTCACCTTCCACTACAACATCGGCGAGCTCTTCGGTGGCAACAACCTTGCGGACATGAGCATACAGCCGCGATGGGACCTCCACGACGGTTCCATCTCCGACGTTTACTCCGGAGGCAATGCCGGACGCATGACATACTACAACCCCAGCGGCGTCAATGCCGTCCAGGGCAAGATCTGCGACCCATACGCTGCCGTCGGAGACTACAATGCCGGTGCACCACGCGGACTGTACATCACCATCGACCATGAAGACGTCGAGATAAACAATCTATACGGTGGCTGCCGCATAGCCGATGTCTGTGCCATAGCACCAAGCGGCACAACGCTTGCCGATGGCGACACCGAGACCGTCGTCAATGGTGAGCGGCGCGTCACATTCCCAGAGGGATACTATGGCGCGACGGTCAATGTCAGCGCCGGACGCATAGGCAACGTCTATGGCGGCAATGATGTGGCAGGCACTGTGTACAACGGCACAAACGTCAATATCGACGGTGCCATATCAGGAGATGTCTATTGCGCAGGCAACGGAGACTACCTCTATCACTACAATGCCGATGCCACGGCAGTCACCGATGTCGTCAAGGACGGCTACACCGGCTACACCGGATACATAGATTTGCCTACCCCCGACGGATGGACCAAGAGCGACGATGACAGCGACGATGTCAACATCGTGAAGATGATCAACACATGGCGACCTAACGTCACAAAGGCATATCTCAACATCTTCGGGCGGCTCGCCACAGAGACCGTCACAGAGAAGTTCGTGTATGTCGTGGGCAATGTCTATTGCGGAGGCAACTCATCATCCGTCATAGGAGACAATCAGACCACAAAGTTCGATATTGGCAATAATGTTGTGCTCAATGGTGTCTATATGGGTTCTAACGGCGAGAACCTTGCACAGGAGAACTATGCCCATTACTTCAACGATCTGAACAAGATAGACATGAGCAAGCTGCCGACACTCACCGAGTTCATGAAGGCCGTCGAGATAGATGCCATGCCAAAGAATTTCTCTCTCAAGCCTGATATCAAGGAGGCATACATCGGCACATTCTGTATGGGAGGCAATGTCGGCTCGATGTCAACATCGCTGCCGGCTAGCATGAACTTCCCGTCTAACATCACCATCTACGACAAGATCATCGGAGGCTGCAACAATGCGGCATTCTCATTCGGCAACACCACCTACAACGGCGGCTACTACAACAAGAACACCGACGACGCGACAACCGCCGACATCGACGAGTCGCAGCAGCCGAAGATAGAGCTCAGCGTCTTCTCACAGTTCCTCCCACGCAAGATGCACGTGCCGATGCGCAGCGAGTATGACAGCGACGAGGCATACACTGAGGCATTCAACGCTGCCAAGGCTGACAAATTCCTCAGCACCGTGCTCATGAAGCAGGGCGACACCGGATACAACGACAAGGCCAATGGCAACACATATTATCCTGAGATATGCAATATCTTCGGCGGATGCTACACATCAGGCATCGTCAACGGCGATGTGCATATCTATAGCTACGCCAACCTACTCGCGGAGCTCGGCGACAACCCCGAATCGACGACGGCAGATGCCGACGGACTGACGCCGAAGCAGAAATACGAGTATCTGGACAATACCAACGATCTCTTCTCCGAAGGACAGCTCATTCCGGTCTTCAGCATCTTCGGGGGAGGCTACGGCCCCAGCACCTTCGTCTATGGCAATACTGTCGTAGAGCAGAACTCTGCCAACAACCCACGAACACTATGGACGGCCGGACAGCCGGATGCCGACGGAAACATCTCCGCCACATGGACTGACATCACCACATCCGACCCACGCGACATACCGGCGACAGAGACGGCTGCCAACAACCCATACTTCGACACTGCATCAAGCAACAATATCTTCGGCGGAGGAGCACGAGGCAACCTCGTCGGCTACACCACCGTCAACGTCTTCAACGGACGAGTATATACCGATGTCGTCGGAGCATCATACTCCGGCATTATCTATGGCTCTACGAATATCAACGTGGGATACTCCTCATTCTACGAGACCGATCAGAGCAGCCACTACGCCATGAAACGCTCCAACGACACTGAGGCAGAGTTGGCCAAGAAGAATGCCGACGGCACATACACCATACGCCAGACCATCTCTCTCCTCAAGGGCGAGAGCACAAACAAGGCCGTATATCACGCCATTGCGCAAAAGGATGCAGAGAACGGCCTTACGGGCGATAACGCGCAGCAGTCACACTTCACGCTGCTGAAATATCAGCCCGCAAGCTGGGACAACGTCGCCATAGACATCGGCAAGGGCATCTACGGCGGAGGATATGCCACCAGCGGACTATCCACCAGTGCCGCTGCGGCAGGCTCCAACACCGTCAGGGAGTATGAGGACACACACTGCAACGACGACACCTCCATCATCGGCTACGGAGGCAACTCCACCATCTTCGTGTCTGATGAGGTCGATGCCACAAACTGGGACAACTACACCGACGACACCCGACAGGAGCATATCGTAATATCGTCACGCGTGGTGAAGTCCATAGGCACCATTGCTGCCGACAAGCTCGCCGCAACATCGGCCCGTGGTCTCTACTACAAAGGCACCACCGCCAAAGGCAACAAAGACTTCTACGCACCGGCAGACAAGCTCGACTCCACGACAGAATACTTCACCATCGACGGCGAGGGAGGCATCTTCGGCGACGGCCACAAATCGTTCGTGCAGAATGTACGCACGGCATCAATACACGGCTACGGCTATGCCAACCACTCGGCCAACACCGCACAGCTGCTCAACACATTCCAGCGACTCGACCTCCTGCGCATAGAAGACTGCTGCATAGCAACATTCGGAGCAAAGGACTTCGCCACAAGTGCCAAGACAGAGGATATCAACTACTCCGTGGCACGCATCGGAGAGCTCGTCATGCAGAGTAACATACGCAATGCCGACACGCAGAACCTCCTCACCACCAGCGATCTCAATGCACGCAACTGCATCAACTTCTACACATCGGTATATTACCTCGGAGGCATCACATCCAACGTCCCCTTCACACCGTCAGACACAGAGACCAACCGCGTCTATCACGATGGCAAGGGCAATGTCCTGACCTCGCAGTCATACTACTCCTACAAGCTCGACAACATACAGAGCTACTACGACTACTCTGCCTACGCACCGCAGACAGAGCACAAGGAAGACTTCCAGCAGCGCAATGTCGGCACGGCCATCAATATGATACGCGTCAACAACAGCTCGGGCGAGGCACTCTATCTGAAGCACGTCCAGGAAGGCGTGAAGACCAAGAGCACGGAGTATGAGGATTCTTACTACGGCCATATCAAGGGCGTGGTGCAGATAGACCTCCTCTCATACAACGAGCGCCTCGGAGGCGGATACGTCTATGCCGCCAACCAGCATGGTGTAAAGGACACCGGCAGCGGAAGCCGCCACTCGTTCCTTCACGATGAGGGAAACTTTGTCTTCGCCACAGGAGAGAAAGCCTACGCACAGGTGGAGGCCGGCACGCTGGCAGCTGGCACCACTTATTATACCACGTCATACGGCACAGGAGCATTCGTTGCCGCAGGCACAGAGGTCAGCAACGGCTCAAACTACTGGACGCTGAAGCAAGACGGACGATATGTCGTCGACGACTGCTACCCCGACGGCTACGGCACCACAGCATCTGCTGCAAAGGCTGCCACGCGACGCAAGGCCACCGGACTCGGCGCAGGCAACGGCGACGGCAGCTCGCCTGACGACTGCGAGGTGCACGATGCCGAGGCTCACTACTGGTATGTCGAAGGCACAGAGTATATCTTCTCGCCGACAATAACGGGCTATACCTACGACGAGGCCGTGCGCACCTTCACCACCAACGACCTCAACGGCACCATAACACTCCTCGGAATGAAAGAAGGCACACGCCTACGTCTCAAGAGCATTACATGGCTCTCCAACCATAGCGACGGATATGTCGACGACCTCGAGAAGAGCACCGCCACAACCATTGCGGGAGCATCAGACGGTGGCACGCTGGTAGAAAGCGACAAGGCACCTTACAGCCTCCGCTTCTCACTGGCAGACACCAAGGGCTACAGTGATAAATACCAGTACTACGACAGCACCACGGCGCTGAGCCAGGATGTCACGGCAGAGACGACATTCACGGCCGGCACAGACACCGACGGAGGCATCAGCAACACACCGGCAGCACCGCTCCTCACCATAGAGCTTGAGGACAACGTCAAGAACAACGGCTACAATACCCCTGCCGACAACTACTACACCAAGCACCTCTCTGAGCCATGCTATGCAGACATAGAGAGAGGCCGACGGATCGCAGGGAGGCACAATACTCTACAAGCTCTACCTCACCATCAACTACGTCGGCTCGCCTGTCGTAAAGGGTACGCTCAACATCACCTGCGGTCTGCCGGGCGAATACCTTGCCGTAGATGCATCCAACGTTCAGATGTATCGCGTTGACGATATGCCATACAACGGCTGCACATGGACATTCTATCCATCAACGGAGAATGCCAAGAATGCCGACGGCACGGCCAACGATGCCGACAACGTCGGACGAGAGGTGGCAGCGGCATGGGAGAACAGCGGAGAGGTGGCAACATGCCCCGCACGATACTTCCTCAACGGAGGACGAATACAGATGAACTGCTCGTTCCTCAACTACCCTGGCACCATACCTGTGCTATACCGCACCGTGGCCGACGACGGCACCATAGACTACGACTCTGAGAACACCGTCCTCGTGCACAACTACCACAACATAGCTACAGAGCTCGATGCCGCCAACTACATGATGCTCTACACACCGGGCGCACGCATATACATAAAGGATGTGGAGGGATGGAAGGACTTCGTGAAGTACTGCAAGCGCTCCGACCCTGACGTCGCTGGCACAACAGATCCCGACGTGCAGATGGAGATCGTAGTGGATAACGTAGGATACAGTTACTACCCTGACGGCACCACTGATGCCGACGGCAATCCTAACTATGTCCCCGTCACCGCAGCACTGGTGAAGAAGATCACCAATGCTCAGTATGGCGTCAACGCCTACCCATGGTACTGCGAGGGTCTGAAGTTCTATCTGCAGGACAATATCGACCTCTCTGATGCCGACCCTGACGAGGTCTGCATAGCCAATAAGTTCCTCGGACAGCTCGATGGCGACGGATATCACGTCATACTGCCGAAGCAGGCCACGGCACTCTTCACCAACACCGGCAGCGTTACAGGCAACGCCTACAACCTCGTCGTCGTGGGAGGAAAGACTGGTCTCACCAACGAGAACTGTCTTGAGAACGCCAGCGCCTCTAACGCTGACGACGATGAGCTCTACGGCAAGACTGCCTACGAGATGTCGCACTACTACAGCATCGCAGGACGAGCAGACGGCACAGCCACCGACTATGCCAATACCGACCGTTATGCCGGCGACGACTGGCAGTATGCACGTGCCAATATCGCGGGGGGTGGATACAACGGCGACAAGAGATATCTCCGCACGGGAGAGCCGAACCTTCAGAGCACCACATCAAACCACGACACCAGCCACACCACGGAAGAGGTCTGCCCGCATGACTACCGGTTCTTCGGGCAGTCGCTGCAGGGAGAGACAGGCACTGCCAAGACTCCAGGTTCTGACATCAAGCACGAGACATACCCACAACATCTCGACGACGAGCACGACCAGTATGTCAGCACATACACCGACGACGACTGGACAGAGAGCAACCGCGTCTGGGGAGCAGAGGGATTCTATCAGTCGATGACAGACAACGGCTTCTACTACAACCGCGACGCATGGGTGCTCAACCATAAGACGACAGCCGTGAAGCTCATCGATCACACCTATGACGCACCAGCCACGCTAACATCATTCAACGTGGAGAACGACGACGACAACAGCAGCATAAATGCTGCGGGTGTGACGAAGAACCTCCTCGTATACAACACATCGCCACTCAGCGACGGCACCAACGGCATATTCTTCGATGCCGTAAAGCTCGCAGCGGCAGACATCAACGGCAGCAACTATGCCGTCGGCAATCTCGCCCTCTACGACAAGGAAGACTTCAACGCACCGCTGAAGTTCACAGCCACTACGGCAAGCTATGTGCGAGATCCGTCAACAGAGACAGGCTACGTCAATCAGAGAGGACAGGCATGGGCGTCAGTATGCCTGCCGTTCACCGTCGCCACCACGACACTCTCCGACGGCATCACACGCTACATCGATGCCATCGGATATGGCTCTGACGACGAGCAGCAGACGGACATCTCATTCTTCTATGGAGAGGCAGACACCGACAACAGCGCCGACCCATACAAGCAGCAGAATGACCTCAACCACGAATACTGGCTCAGGCAAATAACAGATGTCACCACAGGCACAGGAGCATACGCCGGCAAGACCGTCGCAAACTTCTACCGGCCGGCAAAGGGCATCGACGACGGAGGCTTCAAGGCATACACTCCGTTCGTAGCGTCATTCCCCGGCACGCTATACCGAGAGTTCGACATGACCGACCAGACCGTAACATTCTCGGCAGAAGAAGCTGTCGTGGCAGTCACCGACGAAGCGACGAAATACACCGCTGCAGGAGCATACTACTACAACGGAGCATTCATCAACGAAGAAGGCACAACTGGCAAGTATGCCATAAAGCTCAAGAGCAGCGCCAGCGACGATACAGCCATAGGAGACAGGTTCGACGATGGAGAACGCATATACCCGTTCAGAGGATACCTTGCTACCACAGCGGCAAGCAAGAGCATGGCATTCACCGCAGATGCTCCGCTACAGACTGCCATTGATGCGATATACATCACAGATATCTACAGCAACAATGAGCAGATGACGGAAGAGCAGGATGATGACTCGGCAGCGGACGAAGGCATCACCATATACTCACTCTCTGGAGGACGCCTTGGCATAACATCGGCATACGATACCACCATCAACGTCTATACCACTGCCGGACAGCTCGTGAGAGTCCTCGACATACGGCAGGGCAAGCAGACCTTCTCAGGATTCAAACCAGCAGTATATCTCGTCGGAAACAAGAAGGTGATGGTGAGATAAGATACAAGTGACAAGTGACGAGTGACGAGTGACAAGTGACAAGTTTATGTGCAATGGAGAATATGCGGCAGCACTTGTCACTTGTCACTCGTCACTCGTACAGGTCGAAACAATTCTGTGTACTTATTTTATGATGCTCTCATTCAATACTGATGGCAGCCTCATTAGTATCTCTTTGTGGTCTCAGATGCTACTTCTGACACAGTAATTACTCAGTCTTTACAGTACAATTACTCAGTCTTTGCATTGTAATTACCGAGTCTTTACATTGTAATTACTGAGTCTTTGCATTATCAGACAATACAAGTAAGGCTGTCATCCAATACGGATGGCAGCCTTATTTGATGCTTTTGAGATTACGAACCAATGTAGATGCTACGTTGCGATGATGCTGATGCTATGCAATAATGATGCAGATACTACATTGCGATGATGCTGATGCTATGCAATAATGATGCAGATGCTACGTTGCGATGATGCAGACACTATGCCGCGATGATGCCACTGAGCATCTCATCGTGCAGCGACCGTTTGATGGTGCAGCGGCGGTTCTTCACCGCATTGACGGACTTGTAACCAAGGATGTCGCTGATCTCTTTGTCGCGCAGACCGGCGAGGGTGAGCTCCACAAGTCGCTGGTCTTTGGGGGTTCTTTGGGCGAGAGCCTCGTCGAGACGCTCACGACGCATCACCGTCTCCCATGAGCCGCGGTCCCAGCCATAGTCGCGCTC
>R12__coassemble_396_pt1 | contig 17610 bp, 12 predicted proteins | sample R12__metabat2_high_PE_039 | metagenome-assembled genome bin R12 | reverse complement strand
CTCAATACGAGCAAGAGCGTCACTCAATACGAACAAGAGCGTCACTCAATACGAGCAAGGGCGCCACTCAATACGAACAAGAGCGTCACTCAATACGAGCAAGAATAAAAAATGGCCATTTTTCTGAAATTTTTGGCCATTTTTTCAAGATTTTTGGCCATTTTTCTCGAAAAAATGGCCATTTTTTATTGCTACTCAATACTAACGAGGCGCATACTCAATACTAACGAGGCCGTTATTCAATACGAACAAGGCCATTATCAGATGCAAACAAGGCTTTCATTTGATACCTTTAAGGCAGTCAAACAATAGCAGAAAAGGCACGTAAAGGAGCCACCGGATATGTTAACACACACTAAAACGAGGGTCCATAACAAAGTTATGGGGCGAAAAATTTTGCAGATTGAGATATTATTTGTAACTTTGCAACGTATTATGCACATCGGCGTGCCACACCCGCCACACCCAACCGTAAGACAATGAAGATCGGCTTCGACGCAAAACGATACTACCACAACCAGACAGGACTGGGCAACTACTCGCGGACTCTCGTCAGCGGGCTGCAACGGTTGTATCCCGACAACGACTACATCCTGTACGACGAAGGCGCCTTCTCGCGGACCTTCCGTCTGTTAGGCAAGGCCGCTGCCGACGGCTGCGACATCTTCCACGGCCTGAGCAACGAGATTCCGATGGCGCTGACCGTTGGCAACAGCACCGCCCTACCCTACACCATCGTCACCATGCACGATATCGCATGGCTCACATTCCCGGAGATGTACAAGCCCATCGACCGCAAGATCTACGACTGGAAATATGGGCGCTCATGCCAGAAAGCCGACAAGGTGATAGCCATCTCAGAGTCAACGAAGCGTGATGTCATGCGGTTCTACGGTGTGCCCGAGAGCCGCATAGAGGTCATCTACCAGCCTGTGCAGCAGTACTATTACGAGCCGTTGGAGGCTACGGAGGCCGACCGTCTCATCGACGACCACTTCCATGGCACGCTGCCCAAGGACAGCTACATACTCTATGTGGGCTCCATCAACTCCCGCAAGAATCTCCTTGCTGCCGTCAAGGCCCTCGCCCTGCTGCCCGCAGAGCGTCGTCCGCTGCTGCTCATCATCGGGAACGGCCATGAATACCGCCGCCGCGTGGAGGAATATATCCACACGGAGCACCTCGAGAGCTATACCCGCATAGAGACGGGCATCCACAACAACCGCCTCCTGCAGGCGCTCTACCAACGGGCACGGGCATTCGTATATCCCTCATTCTATGAGGGTTTCGGTCTCCCTGTGGTGGAAGCGGCGCTGCAGCAGACACCCGTCATCACAACCACCGTATCGTCGCTGCCAGAGGCCGCAGGCCCCGACGCATGCCTCATCGACCCGCACGACAAGGATAGTGCCGCCCTCATAGCCCACCATCTCGACCGTCTGCTCTGCGACGATGCCCTACGCCGCTCCGTAGGTCAGCAGATGGAGGCCTACGCCCGCCGTATGTTCACCCCTGACACTCTCACAAAACAGATAATGGAATTATACGCAATATGTCAGAAATAATCATCAAAGAGGTCTCGACGAAGAAAGACCTGAAGCGATTCATCGAGTTTAACTACGACCTCTACCGCGGCAACGAGTATGCCGTGCCGGAGCTATATATGGATCTGAAGAACACCTTCACCCGCGGCAAGAACGCCTCATTGGAGTTCTGCGACTTCCAGCTCTTCATGGCCTACCGTGACGGCAAGGCGGTAGGACGCATCGCAGCCATCATCAACAACCGTGCCAACGAGATATGGAAGACGAAGAACGTACGCTTCGGATGGATAGACTTCATCGACGATATCGAGGTCAGCCGCAAGCTCATCGACACCGTCAAGGAATGGGGACGCCAGCGGGGCATGGAGGAGTTGCAGGGGCCTTTAGGCTTCGTTGACTTCGACCGCGAGGGCATGCTCATCGAAGGTTTCGACAAGATAGCCACCATGGCAACACACTACAACTACCCCTACTACCCCGAGCACATGGAGCGTCTCGGCTTGGAGAAGGCCACCGACTGGGCAGACCGCCTCGTGATGACACCCGACAAGATGCCAGAGAAATATGCACGCATAGCAGACATCGCTGCCAAGCGCTCTAAGCTGCATATCAAGAAGTTAGAGTCAATGAAGGAAGTCAACGAGGGGGGCTATGGCCGTAAGATCTTCGAGCTCATCAACGAGAGCTATGCGCCGCTCTTCGGATTCTCTCGTCTCGACGACAATCAGATAAAACAGGTCGTGGCTTCATATCTCCCTATGGTTGACCTGCGCATGCAGACGCTCATCGAGAACGAGGAGGGCGAGCTCGTCGGCGTAGGACTCGCCATGCCGAGCATCGTACATGCGCTGCAGAAGTCAGGCGGAAAGCTGTTCCCATTCGGATGGTGGCATCTCATCAAGGCGCTGAAATGGAAGCACGAAGACATGGTAGAGCTGCTGCTCGTCGCCGTACGCCCCGACTACCAGGGTAAGGGTGTCAACGCCCTTCTCTTCAATGACCTCATCCCGATATATAGGGAGATGGGCTTCAAGGGTGCAGAGACAAACCTCCAGTTGGAGGACAACTACCAGTCGGCTGCTCAGTGGGACTACCTCAACCCTACCGTCCCGAAGCGCTACCGCTGTTACCACATGAAGCTGTAAATAGCTGAGACAGTACATGATAGCACGCCTGAAAGAGATATACCATAGCGACCCGAAGTACGGGCAGTTCCTGCGGTTCTGCATCAACGGATGCATGGCCGTAGCCATCCAGTATGGCGTCTATCTCGCCTTGCTGCCGTTCATGAACGAGTTCATTGCCAACACGATAGGATATATCGTCTCGTTCTGCTGCAACTTCGTCATCACCAGCTACTGGACATTCCACTCCCGCCCATCGTGGCGCCACCTCTCGGGCTTCGGCGGCTCACACATCGTCAACTACTTCGTGCAGCAGGCGTTCCTCGCCCTGTATCTTTGGCTCGGCGTGCCGAAGGAGTTTGCCGCCCTGTGTGCCATGGCCTCCGCCGTGCCTATCAACTTCGCCATGCTGCATTTCGTATATAGGAAATGAGCACCACACTATGATCAAACGACTAACTCTCATACTAACGACATACACTATCTGCCTGCTTACCGCCTTAGCACAACCGACATGCGAGATCAAGACATTCGGAATGAAGGACGGCTTGCAGACAACGCATATCACAGACTTTCTGCAAGATAGTCACGGCACGATGTGGTTCGCATCGTGGAACGGACTCGTATGCTACGACGGTTACCGCTTCGTGACCATCGAGAACCCTACCGACCACGCACGCCTCGCACGCATCTACGAAGACCGTGACGGCTCGATACTCTGCCAGACGATAGCAGGTTCGACGAGCCGATACTACCCTCGCACGAACACCTGGCAGCCACTGAAGCGACAGGCGGCACCGCTGCCGAAGCCAAAGAACCGCGTGAAGATGACATCGCCGTTCACAGCGGCAGAATGGGGCGCTACCTACGACCGTCAGGAGACCATCCCGCTCATCCTCGATGCGATGAAAGACCGCGACGGCAACGTATGGTGTACCAGTCAGCATGGGCTTCACCTCATCATCTACGGCTATCAACACTTCCGCCATAACACTCTCGAGCAGCACATGGAGACACGCTCGCTGGGCTTTGATGCCGACGGCACGCTGTGGGCGGGCAACAGCAACGGCCTTCTCGCCACATACGCCGCCGACGGCAAGGGAGGCATGCTGACGCCCTCTGCCACTCACGATTTCAGCGGAGCAAGGATATACTTCATCTTCCAGGACCGTCAGCATCGCCACTGGATATCCACAAAGGGCAACGGACTGTACGTCATCTCGACAGACGGCAAGGTGACAAACTACCGTCACGACACAGAGCAGCCCTACTCCATCAGCCACGACTACGTCTATGGCATATATCAGGACAGCCGCGGGGCGATATACATCGGCACTTACGGTGGCGGCCTCAACATCGTCACGGCAGAGGATGTGGCATCGGGGAACATACGCTTCCACCATGCCGGCAACGACATACAGCAATATCCGCGGCAGACGAACAGTTGCGTACGACGCATCACCGCCACTGCCGACGGCACCATCATACTCTCCACCACGAACGGTATCGTCACCTTCCCTTATATATATAATAAGGTGGAGGATATCAAGTTCACCACCTACCCGGCGGAACGCTACAGCCAGCTGAAGTCGATGGACATCATGCAGACCATCGTCACGCAGAAAGGACGCATACTACTCGCCACGATGCAAGGCGATGTCGTCATGGCTGTACCTGCCGACCACTACCGCGATATCACTCTGCAGAAACTCACGTCACCAGAGTCGCATGCGCCGAAGGACGGCCACACGGGCATCATCTACGGCATGCAGGAAGACCACAACGGCAGCGTATGGGTGGTGCGCGAGAACTATCTGCAGCGCATAGACACGGTGTCGCATATCAGCGACGTGTTCTACCCCTTCGGATGGGGCCGCCACACGGAGCTCACGGAGACGCAGCCCGTATGCTCCGCTGCTGACGGCATGATGGCCGTTGGCACCATGGGAGGCTTCATAACCTTCCAGCCCAAGGACCTCATGCTGTCGAAAGCCGCTGCCAACGGAAAGAAGCAGGGCAGCAAGACGTCGGCCGCCAACATGCCGGAGATAGTCTTCCCGTATCTGCAATATGCGGGAGCGGAACGTCCTGTGCCGCTGCTATATGCCGACACGCTCGTCATCACGCCCGACCATCGCAGCCTCGACATCTACCTCTCCACGCTGAGCTACACCACCAATGCCGCCATACACTATGCCTATAAGATGGACGGCGTCGACGACGACTGGCGTTATACCGGCACAGAACACTGTGCATCATACACCAATCTGCCACCGGGGTATCACACGCTGTATGTCAGCAGCACCGACGCCAACGGCATCTGGCAGGACAACTGCCGCACGCTCACGGTGTATGTCAGCCCGACCTTCTGGGAGTCGTGGATGGCAAAGGTGCTCTATCTGCTCATCGCGGCATTCGCGGCATATCTCATCTGGAGGCATTACGACCAGCGACGGAAGGCCGCTTACCGTGAGAACATCCTGAAGAAACGTGTCGAGGAGATTGTCATCGAGCGACGCATTCTGCAGCAGACGCTGCAGCAGATGGAGGAAAAGGTAGCCACACAGGATTCCGCAAAACCTGACTACCACCTCGGCGAGGCTGTCATCGTTGATGAGGAGAAGGAGTTTATGGACCGTGTGCTGACCTATGTGGAGGAGCATCTCAGCGATGGCGACATGCACATCGACGATATCGCGCAGGCCATCGCCATGAACCGCAACACCCTTGCGGCAAAGATAAAGGATGCCGTGGGCATGACGCCCGTAGATTTCATACGCCAGCTGCGCATGCAACGTGCCATTGACCTTGTCTCACACAGCACGATGCGTGTCAGCGAGATAGCCTTCGCCGTCGGCTTCAACGACCAGCGATACTTCAGCCGCGTATTCAAGAAGGAGACCGGACTCTCTCCGTCAGAGTATCGGCAGACACAAAGCGAGGAAAAGGAATGATGAAATAGGGCCAATAAGTCTAATAAGGCCAATAAGACCAATAGGACTAATCGGACCAATAGGACTAATCGGACCCATAGGACTAATATGGCCACCGTGCAACGGAGGAAAGCCTTTCCGCATAACAAAAGAATCCGTTCCATAGGCGAAATTCACCGATGAAATGGGCATTTTTTGAACCCTCGTCCACATTTTTCTTTAATTATTGCACATCTATTAATATATAAATATGTAACTTTGCGCCCAGAATAATTAACTCTATAAAATCTAACCTACTCAAAACATTCTGCAACATGAAGAAGAGTTTACTGACACTTCTGGGCTTAATCATGAGCTTCGTCATGGCCACCAACGTCATGGCAGACGATGATTACAGCAAATGGCCTATGGTGCCGAGCACCGATTTCTTCCCGCTCGAGAGCGGGACGTACACCACCTACAGCAACAATGGTGGACAGGGTTCTACACCTCGTTACGAGACAAAGAACCTAAACATCGGCTACATCAAGGACGGCAGCGTGGCTACCTACAAGTTCTACTGCCTGCAACAGGCCTACTACAACCTCACCATGGGCATAAAATACTATGGCGAGGGTACCATCGAGGTCGTCATAACAGACCTCACGACCGACAAGGTGGAACTCACCGAGACCGTCACCGTGCCTAATGTCTCTAACTACAAGGCCACATCATTTGAGCTGAAGGATGCACTCACGAAGGGTCCGAAGCAGATGCAGATGACATTCAAGGCCGACCACACGGGCTACATCACCAACTACAAGGACCTCACCCTCACCAAGCGTGCTGATGTTGACACGGGAGCGAAGAAGTACAACGTATCGGTAACACAGAACATCGCTGAGGCAGGAGCAATCAGCCAGACACCTTCGGGCGACCAGGTCGATGAGGGGTCGCTCGTCCGCTTCACCGCGACACCGAACTTCGGATATCACTTCAAGCAGTGGAACGATGCCAGCGGAAAGCTCGTCTCTGCCGACAACCCTTACAGCACAACCGTCAACGGAGACATCACGCTACAGGCTATCTATGAGAAAGTCAACACATACTCCCTCGACATCAATGTGGTGAAAGGCCACAGCGGCATGGTCACAATAACGCCGGAAGGCACTATGGTAGGCGAAAACCGCATGTACGAAGAGGGTACGAAGGTGAAGCTCACAGCCATCGAGAACGAGGCCGTCAGCTTCAGCTACTGGGATGACGGCTCCACCAACAAGGAGCTGAACATCGAGATGACAGAGAATAAGACCGTCACCGCTACCTTCGCCGCCGGCGACTACATCTTCATGATAGACTTCTCAAAGGGTGCCGGCACCGTGACATCATACAATGCCGACCTCTACTCTACCGGTGAGAACAACGAGGCATCGCTATATCTGCGCAACTTCGACACCGGCGCTCTCGGCGAACGAGGCTATACCGTGCAGGAAGACAACTGCGCACGAATATGGAGCACACCGGTCAACTATGCTTACGAGCTGAAGTTCAACACCCAGAACTTCGTGGACGTCAAGGTGAAGTGCAACCTGTGGTTCTCTTACAACTATTGGGAGAAGGTGCAGGCACAATACTCTCTCGACGGAACCGAGTGGAAGAATGTCGGCGATCAGTTCACTATGTCAACGACATCGACAACTCACGAGTGGGCACTGCCTAAGGAGGCAGAGCACCAGACAGCGGTGATGTTCAGACTGTTGCCTGACGTCACGTCACCGGTCATCGGCACAGCATCCGACTATCGCCCGATGTACATCTCAGATATCTATGTCTTCGGCAAGGAGGAGGCCTACGACGACGGCAAGGCTCCGGCATTCACCAGCAGCGTACCGACAGACAAGGGCACCAATGCTTCTGCCACCGGCCGCGTCGTACTGACATTCGACAAGAAGGTATATGCTACCGACAAGTTTGCAGCAACGCTCAACGGCAATGCCATCAGCGGTTCGTGCACCGGCACGACAGCCATCTTCCCTTACTCCGCTCTGAGCTACAACACACAGTATGAGTTCATTCTCGCTGCCGGCAGCGTACAGGATGCCGCAGGCAATGTGCTCAACTCACCTGTCACCATCACATTCACGACGATGGAGCGCAAGCAGCCAAAGATGCATAAGTTTGATGCCATCGTGGCAAAAGACGGCACGGGCGACTACACCACTGTCCGCGAAGCACTCGAGGCAGCACCATCTAACCGCACCGAGCCTTGGATAATATTCGTAAAGGAAGGACGCTATGAGGAGGAGAATGTCGTATCGAAGCCGTTCATCTCACTCATCGGCGAAGGCCGCGACAAAGTCATCATCACCTACTACGGCGTCTCCGGCGGCACTCCTGGCGACGACATGAAGCAGAAGGCAGCAGAGCTCGGACTGAAGTATATCGGCGGTGGCAACGAGGTGTTCGCCGTCAAGGCCGACGACTTCTTCGCTGAAGGCGTGACATTCGAGAATTCTTACGGCTACGGCATACAGAACGGTCCGCAGGCGCATGCCATAAAGACATATAAGGATCGCGCAGTATTCAACAAGGTGGAGATGCGCTCTTACCAGGACACATGGCACACCAACACCGGCATCTACGACCGTGCTTACATCAAGGACTCATGGATAACGGGAGCCGTGGACTTCATATACGGCAAGGGCGACGTATATTTCGACACCGACACGCTGAACATCAACCGAGACAAGGGTGGCTATATCGTCGCACCAAACCATGATGCTTCGACAAAGTGGGGATACGTCTTCATGAACACCGACATCACAACGACATACACCAAGAACCCTGCCGACTACTCTATATGGCTCGGACGTCCGTGGCACGGCAATCCGAAGACCGTATTCATCCACACCAAGATGGAGCTCACACCGTATAAGCTGCTGTGGGCAGAGAAGATGGGCGGTCTGCCTGCTCTGTGGGCAGTCTATGACTTCACAGACAAAGATGGTGCGCCACGCTCTACGGAGAGCCGTCTGACATACTGGGCACTCGGTCCTGACGGCACCTTCGGTCCTGGCGAGTATGACACAAAGACCGACAACGGCACATACAACGACAGCGGTCAGCTGGAGTATAAGTGGACGAAGGATGCCAAGAACTTCCTCACCGCCGACGAGGTGAAGGAGTACACTATCGCTAATGTCCTGCGAGGCTCTGACGCCTGGCTGCCAGAGCAAGTGGTAGAGGCAACGGCAACACCGGAGGCTACCGAGAGCAACGGCATCATCTCATGGACGGCTGTGCCGTATGCCATCTGCTACGTCGTCCTTAAAGACGGCAAGGCGTATGACTTCACCACAGAGACAACATACACTCCTGTGGAGAAGGGAGACTTCGCCGTGAAGGCTGCAAACGAGTACGGTTCGCTCTCCGATGCGTCGAAGACCGTCACCGTGAGTGTCATCTCTGGCATCGATGCTCCTAAGGTCGATACACCTGCCTCAAGCCTCAATGCCACAGCGGAGAAGTACAATGTCGCCGGCCAGCGTGTCAACGACAATGCCCGAGGCATCGTCATCTCTGCCGGCAAGAAGTCAATCAACAAATAAGAAAAACACCGTGTCTCTCGCTGATGCGTGAGACACGGTGTAGCCTGATAACACTGACAAACGGCACAGTAGCTGAGGCCGCTGTATATGAAAAATAAATATTTATGAAGAAGATATTCTTAAGCATCATAGCCCTCTTTACACTCTGCACCACAACTGCTAACGCAGAGACATGGGCACAGATATGCACGGGTAGCAAGGGCGCTGCATGGTACGGCAGCGAAGAGTCGCAGCAGATGGCCGATCTGCTCATCAGCATGCAGAAGACCAACGGCGGATGGATGAAGAACGACCAGTTCCACGCTCTCTCCGCAACAGAGATTGCCGAGCGACAGGCGCTATATGGCGACAACGGACGTTCCAAACACTCGTGCTTCGACAACACCGCCACAACGCAGGAGATGCGATTCCTCGCAAAGGTATGGCAGGGCTGTAAGGTGGAGAAGTACCGCGAGGCGTTCGTCAAGGCACTCAACCTCATCTTCACCGCTGAGCAGAACGGTGGCTGGTCGCAGTATTGGCCTCTCTCGGGCGGCGGCAGCTATCAGGACTATATCACCTTCAACGACGATCTGCAGACAAACGTCATGAAGATGCTGCGTGACATCAAGGCAAACAAAGGCGACTTCCTGGACATCGTGGATGATGCCACACGCGAGAAGTGCCAGCAGAGTTTCGACCGCGGACTGGAGTGCATCATGAAGTGCCAGATAGACGACAACGGTGTGAAGGCTGCCTGGTGCGCACAGCATGACCCAAGCGACTTCCTGCCGACAGAGGGACGTCCGCATGAGCTGCCTTCTGTCAGCGGATACGAGTCGGCAAGTCTGCTGTCGTTCCTCATGACCATCGAAGATCCGTCTGAGGAGCTGCAGGAGTGCATCACATCGGCTATCAAATGGCTCGACGCTCACAAGATTGAGGGCAAGGCCATCGAGGACTACACCAATGCTGCCGGACAGAGCGACCGTCGCATCGTCGATAAGGCGGGCTCTGCCATCTGGGGACGCTTCATACAGATTGGCGGCGAGAGCGGCAAGAAGATTTACGACAAGTTCTTCAAGAAGCTCAAGGACCGCAACAAGAGCCGTACCTACAACACAGGAGGCAAGGCATACACCTACACCGAATACGAGATTGCCACGACATCGTATGATGAGACGAAGGCCTACCAGCCTATCTTCTCTATCTATACCAACGAATATCCACACCTTTTCTACCGCTTCCTATACAACTACGAGGACACCGACCCTGTCGTTGACAGCAAGGGATGCCCTATCGCCACATCACTCACACCGGGCAACCGCTCCTCTTATCAGTATCTTGGCAGCTGGTGCCTGAAGACAATCAATACCGAGTATCCGGCATGGAAGCAGAAGATTGATGCGAAGAAGGCTGCCGGCGACGCCACCATGCACGAGCTGTCGGAGACAACATTCCTCTCGGAGGATGAGGGAACGCCTATAAAGTACACCTTCGCCGATGGCTTCACCGTATCTAACTCTGCCGACAAGAAGCACAACCACGGCAACAACAACACCGTGAAGTACTCGGCTGCAGTGCCTTACACCATCACCATACCAGAGGGACAGCAGGTTGTAAAGGTGACGTTCTATGGCTATGACAACTACAATGTTGAGGCATATCTGGCATCGCTCAACGGCGTGACCTACTCGGCCACAGACTATGTCTTCCCGGCAAAGATATCCGATCCGGAGTTTGTCACACACACCATCGACATCAGCAGCAATCCTGCCGTCGGCACAATGGAGTTCTCGTTCGGTGTGAAGCAGTGCTGCGTCATCATCACGCTATACACTCTGCCATACATCGCAGGCATCTCTGACGTGACGCTTGATAGCAAGGCCGATGCAAAGAAGACACTCAGCAATGGCCGCATCGTCATCCAGAAGAACGGCACGACATACAATGCCGTGGGACAGAAGATTGCGCAATAGTGCCGGCCGACGACAGCAAAGCGAAGATACCTATACCTATTATTATATAATTATCAATGAAACGACTAACCATCAAGACTCTCACCTTGCTCTTGCTGTCATGCCTCATCGTGGGCATGACAGCCTGCAAGGGCGGCAGCGAAAAGAAACGCGTGGCCGTAGTAATATCGACACTCAACAACCCATGGTTTGTAGTGCTCGGCGAGACGGCCGTAAAGCAATGCGAGAAGCTCGGCTACGAGGCGACGCTCTTTGACTCGCAGAACAACCCATCGAAGGAGGCAGAGCACTTCGACAATATCCTCGCATCGGGATATTCTGCCATTCTCTTCAACCCTACAGATGCCGACGGCTCGGCTATGAATGCGAAGGCGGCGGCAAGAGCCGGCGTACCGGTGTTCTGCATGGACCGTGAGATAAACGTGCCGGGAGCTACCGTCACGCAGATTCTCTCCGACAACTACTCCGGATGCATCGCACTCGGGCAGTATTTCGTGGAGAGCGTGGGCAAGACAGGCAACTACGTGGAGATTCTCGGGCTCGTAGGCGACAACAACACATGGGCACGAAGCCGGGGATTCCACTCTGTTGTGGATTGCTATGAGGGTCTGAAGATGGTGGCACAACAGAACGCTGACTTCGACCAGAATAAGGCCATGGAGGTCATGGAGTCGATGATGCAGGCGCATCAGGATATCGACGCCGTCTTCTGCGGCAACGATGCCATGGCCATGGGAGCATATCAGGCAGTCCTTGCTGCCGGTAAGACGGCAAGCATCAAGGTCTTTGGCTTCGACGGTGCTGAGGATTGCGTCAATGCCATACGCGACGGCAAGGTGGAAGCTACAGGCATGCAGTTCCCGAAGACCATGGCAGAGACGGCAGCAACACTTGCCGACCGTTATATCCGCGGCGACCGCGACCTGCCGAAGAAGCTGCCGGTGGCCGTGGAACTCGTAAATAAAAAGAATGTCTCACACTACGGCCACTTCGGACGTTTAGACTAACCACCACCATGAGAAAGACTATCAAATACATTCTGCTGGTCATTATTGCAATAGTGGCCCTCTGGGAATCATTCTACACAGAGAACCTCACAGAGAAGACCCGCCGTGAGCAGATGGCAGAGTATAAGCCAGAGCAGCGGGTGAAAGAGAACTTCAAGAGCAGCATGGCGGCTATCGACAGCGCCGCCGTCAGCATCGATGCGTTGGCCAAAGGCATAACAGACAAGGCTTTCGTTGATAAGAACAGTCGCGTGCTCGGCATCGGTTCGCCACGTTATTTCGTAGTAAAAGGCACAATGCAGAACACTCAGATTGCCGACGATGAGCTGCATGCCACCGTCGATGGCATAGAGGTTGCCATGCCGCTAAAGTATATCTTCGGCAATACAGCACGCGAGGCTTCGGGATGGTTCAATATCGATGACTTCAAGAGCACCATGGACTTCAATGCCGTCTCGGCAGAGATGAACAAGTATATCCGTGAGAACGTCGCAGCCAAGGCTGCCGCACTACAGAAGAGTGGCAAGCCCATCAGCTTCGTGGCTGCTGTCGCTGTGCCGGCAGATGCCAAGCAGCTTACGGCGCTGACGCTCGTACCTTATAACATAAACACCGCTGCAGAATGACCGAAGGAAACATCATAGTAGAGGCACGCAATGTGACGAAACGCTTCCCCGGCGTACTGGCGCTCGACCAGGTGTCGCTGCGCATCGTGGCAGGCAAGGTGAATGCCCTCGTCGGTGAGAACGGCGCCGGCAAGTCAACGCTCATGAACATCCTCTCGGGAGTATATCCCGACTACGAGGGTGAGGTGCTGGTGGATGGCGAGGTGCAGCATTTCCGCTCTGTCACCGATGCTCAGCAGCGTGGCATCGCCATCATACACCAGGAGCTGTGCCATATATCTTATTTAAATATAGCAGAGAATATCTTCCTCGGACGTGAGCCGTTGACACGCCTCGGGCTCATAGACCACCGCCGGATGCATCGCGAGGCGAAGCAGCTCATACAGCAGCTGCACCTCGACGTCGATACGCACACGCTGATGGCAGACCTCCGTGTGGGACAGCAACAGCTTGTGGAGATCGCCAAGGCGCTGTCGCTGAATGTCCGGGCGCTCATCATGGACGAGCCGACATCGTCGCTGACGGAGTCGGAGACGGAGCTGCTCTTCTCGCTCATGGCAGAGCTCAAGGCAAAGGGTGTGGGCATAGTGTATATCTCGCATAAGATGAACGAGGTGTGGCGACTGGCAGACTTCGTCACCATCCTGCGCGACGGCACCTTCATTGCAGAGAAGGACATGACAGAGATTACCGTCGATGAGATAGTGCAGCTGATGGTAGGTCGCGAGAAGAAGGATATGTTCGTGAAGAGCAGCAATGCCGAAGCGACCGAGGCAGAACAGCCTGGTAGTGCCGAAGGGGCTCTGAAGAGCGACGCCATCCTCACCGTGGAGCATCTCTATATGCGTGACGCCGAGCATCCCGACAAGAATTTCCTCAACGACATCTCGTTCTCGTTGCGCAAGGGAGAGGTGCTCGGCTTCTACGGACTCATGGGCGCCGGCCGTACCGAGCTCTTCGAGTCGATCTTCGGTCTGCATCCAAAGCTTGTAAAGGCAGAGATAACCATCGACGGCGAAACGGTGAGCATCCGTCACCCAGAGGATGCCGTAAAGCACGGACTCGCGCTATGCCCCGAAGACCGTAAGACGCAAGGCCTCGTCCTCGGCATGTCCATCAAGCATAACACCACGCTGACATCGCTCGAGCAATGTCTCTCACGTCTCGGTCTGCTCGATGAGAGCAAGGAGGGCACGATATCTGAGCAATACCGGCAGTCGCTCTCGATAAAGTCGTACTCAGTAGAGCAGCTGGCGGGCCAGCTCAGCGGCGGCAACCAGCAGAAGATAGTACTGGCGAAGTGGCTGCTTACCAATCCTAAGATACTCATCCTCGACGAGCCGACACGCGGCATAGACATCAATGCCAAGAACGAGATATACCGTCTCATCGACCGCCTCGCCTCTGAGGGCATGGCCATCATCGTGGCATCGTCAGAGCTACCGGAGATCATGGCAATCTCCGACCGTATCATAACGCTGCGGCAAGGCACCATCGGCGCCATCATTCCTCGCAGCGACTTCAAGGAGGACACCATCCTAAAGGCTTCACTACCACTAACCGACTAACATCATTCACATAACAAAAAGGATAAAATATTTGGAGCTGATAGAAAAAAAGTGGAAAATGGAAAGTGCAGAGTGGAAAATGGAAAGTTATGATTACCACCACTTAATGCGTTCCAGAACCTTGAAGGTGCTATGCACTTATTGGTAAGACATGGTAATCATAACTTTCCACTTTACATTTTCCACTCTCCACTCTCCACTTTACCAACAATAAGGCGGAATTTCTCTCGTTTCTAACTTCTTTACTATAAACATTATTGAATTATTCCGGTTACATATATATAATGAAACAGATACTCGCACAACCCGTCATCAAACCATTGGCAGCTTTGCTGCTGATGATACTTGCCATGACATTCCTATCGGAGAACTTCATCACCTCCGACAATATCTTCAACGTCCTGCGTCAGACATCCGTCAACCTGTGCATCTCCGTAGGCATGACACTCGTCATCCTAACTGGCGGCATCGACCTCTCGGTAGGCTCCGTCCTCGCTCTCTCGGGAGCCATCGCTGCCGGCATGGCACATCAGGGCTTCAACCTTACGAGCATGGACACCTACGTCGGCATAACATTCTGGGGTTGCTGCCTCGCCGCACTCCTCGTGGGCGCCTTGTTCGGCGGTATGAACGGCGTTCTCGTCACACACTTCAAGGTGCCGCCATTCGTGGCAACACTCGGTGTGATGACCATCTGCCGCGGACTCACCATGCTCTACACGGGCGGCTTCCCGATAACGAATCTCGGCGAAGGCTTTGAGTTCCTCGGTACAGGATGGCTCCTCGGCATACCAATGCCGGTATGGGTGGCCATCATCGTCATCGCTGCCTTTGCCTTCTATATGAAGAAGAGCCGCACAGGACGGTATATCTACGCCATCGGTGGCAACGAGAAGGCTTCGCTGCTGTCGGGCATCCGCGTCAATCGCGTGGTACTGCTCGTATATACCATAGCAGGCATACTGTCTGCCGTGGCAGGCATCCTCGTCACCGCACGCCTCGACTCCGCACAGCCGAATGCCGGCTCTGGCTACGAGCTTGATGCTATCGCCGCCGTCGTCATCGGTGGTGCATCGCTCAGTGGCGGCCGCGGATCCATCATCGGCACTGTTGTCGGTGCTCTCATCATAGGTGTCCTCAACAACGGCCTCGTACTCCTCGACGTCTCGCCATTCTGGCAGCAGGTCATCAAAGGCTTCGTCATCCTCCTCGCCGTAATACTTGATCGTTACTCTTCAAAGAAATAATGAGGCCCCCCTCTGCCCTTCGGGCACCTCCCCCAATAGGGGAGGATAAGATTACCTTGCATACTTGCGAACATTATAAAAGACAACATTAAACAAGAAAATATGTTCCTTCGTACACTCTTTATCTCCGTCCTCTGCCTTGTTGCAACAGCCATGCAGGCAGCAGACAAGCCTCGCATCCTCATTTCCTCAGACATCGGCGGCACCGACCCCGATGACAACCAGTCGATGGTGCATCTGCTGATGTACAGCGACCTCTTCGACATCGAGGGTCTTGTGTCATCACCATCCTACGGCTCCGGCTCCAAAGGCGAGATACTACGTATGATAGACCTCTATGAGCGCGACTATCATCAGCTCTCACGCTCATACCCCAATCTGCTCACGCCCGACTATCTGCGCTCCATCACGAAGCAGGGACGTCAGGCCGAGGCACCATTGTGTGGCTACGGCAAGCCGACAGAGGGCAGCGAATGGATCATCAAATGTGCACGTAAGGCCGACAGCCGTCCGCTGTGGGTGCTCGTATGGGGCTGCCTTGAGGATGTGGCACAGGCATTGCACGATGCTCCTGACATCGCCGACAAGATACGCATCAACTGGATTGGTGGACCTAACAAGAAGTGGGGCAGCAACGGCTATAACTACATCGTCACACACTTCCCCAACCTGTGGTTCATTGAGGACAACGCCACCTACCGCGGATTCATCGGCAACGAGAAGGACAACTCCCCATATCAAGCTCCGTTCTGGCAGAACCGCATGCGTGGTCATGGCATGATGGCGGCAGAATACGCCAACTGGTATAAGGGCAACTCAAAGATGGGTGACACACCTACCCTGCTCTATCTCATGGGAGGCCCACGGTCAACCATCCAAAAGGGAGAAGCCTTTGATGCCGACGAGCCGAACTCACCACATTGGGGCGGACAGTTTGAGAAGATCAGCCAATCGCCGAAATACATCATCACGGGTGCATTGTGCGACAAGGACACCGTGCCGTGCTATTCTCTCCTAGAGTGGCGGCTGAAGGGTCCGAAGCTTGAGAAGAGCAAGGATGCCGCCATGCGAGCCATGCAAGACTCCGTCTGCTTCGTCATGCGCACCGACAAGCAGAACTGGCGCGGATACTACGAGGGCAACGGCATATACGTCGTGCGTTACTCGCCAAAGGCACCAGCCACACTCGCCTATACCATCACCTCCAGCATCAAGGGCTTCCCTGTGCATGAGGGCACCTTCGTTGTAGGACAGAAGTGGCCGGCAGTGGGACTGTATAAGACAAAGTCAAAGACCATCAAGGCCACGCCGATACAGCTGGGCGAGACATGGTGGAGCGATCTCTCAGACGAGTCACAGCAGAGCGGTGTCTCCGACGATACTGCCCATGGTGGCGGCGACTACTCCAAGCAGAACGGGAAGTGGCAAGGTGCCGGCACCATCGCCCGCTGGCGCAACGACATCATGCGCGACTGGGCAGAGCGCTTCTCAAAGATAACGACTCACGGTCCGGCCCCCCACCTAACCTCCCCCACAGGGGAGGAAAGGTTACACCTGCCGGCACAAAATTCCTCAACAGCAGCCTCACAATCAAATGCGACATACCTTCATGAAGGATTAGGGAGAGTCCTTCCCCGCATCCTCATCTCGTCAGACATCGGCGGCACAGACCCTGACGACAACCAGTCGTTCATGCACTATCTGCTCTACAGCAACGAGTTCCGATGCGAAGGCCTCGTTTCCTCACCATCCTATGGCGACGGCAACAAGGGCGAGATGCTCCGCATGATAGGACTCTACGAGAAAGACCTGCCACAGCTGAAGAAGCATGCCGACGGCTGGCCGACGCCCGACTACCTGCGCTCCATAGTGAAGCAAGGACGTCATGGTGCCGCACCGATGTGCGGCTACTCCACCCCGACAGAAGGCTCGGAGTGGATAGTGAAGTGTGCCCGTGAGGGCTCCCGATGCATTGCTGCCGTTGTCATTAGGCTTTGTCATGCCTTTCGCATCAAC
>R12__coassemble_383_pt1 | contig 18124 bp, 10 predicted proteins | sample R12__metabat2_high_PE_039 | metagenome-assembled genome bin R12 | reverse complement strand
TCACGCCCTGCCCTAGTTTCTGCCGCCCTTACAGGGCTATGAATAATCCAGGTTACAGATGCTTATTGAGGAACTCGAGGACACGCTGCTGGGCACGCAGGGGACAGCTGTGGGGGATGTCCCAGAGCTCTGTCTCGAGCCGGTCGTCGGCATGCTGGCTGCGCCATGTGTCGTGCATTATGTTGAAGGCCTTCTCTACGCCTGCCACGGGGAAGAGCTTGTCCTGCGAGCCGTTGATGAAGAGCATCGCCTTCGGACATGCCATCGATGCGACATGCGGATAGTCCATCCAGCGGCGCAGACCGGGGAAACAGTTGGCGAAGCCGCCATTCTCCGTGCGTTTGTATTTGAATGACATCTGCTCGTCGGTAGTTACCATCCAGCATACGGAGCAGCCTGCCTTTATGCGGTCGCTCAATGCCGAGAGCATCCATGCGCGATAGGCACCCATGGAGCATCCCATGCATCCTATGCGCTGAGCGTCAACCTCTGGCATAGTGGCGAGATACTCCGTGCCTGCGATATCGTCGTAGGTCATATATGCGCTGAGGTCGATGCCGTACATCATCATGTTGCCGGCAATCATGTCGTAGCGGTCGCGGCGCGGACCCTCCTGCTGCCCACGGTCGCCCCACATGGGTGCGTCGGCCGAGAATACGACATATCCGTGTCGTGCGAGATAGTCTCCCACGAACTGTCCCTCGTAGAGGCTTGCCACCCATTCGTCGGCATCCTTCGTGACGAGGGAGTCCTCACGGGTGACAGGCTTTAGCGGGCGTATCATCTTCTCCTTGCCGATGAAGAGGTGCGCCCCATGGTCGTGGAGGCAGTTGACGGCGGGGAACGGCCCGCGGCCATCGGGAATCAGCACGAGCGCCGGCACAGTATAGTATCGCGACAGCTGTATCTCGATCTTGCGTGCACGATAGCCTTCGCGCTGCTCCTCTGCCAGTATGCGCACGCTGTAGTCGCCTGCCGGTGGCGGCGGGGTAAGCATGCAGTCGAAAACCTTCTGCCGTGCGGCCTTCCGCCACTCGTCGAAGTCGGTGATAGCGCTATTGCCCCATGCCATGGGATATGTGAGGTCTGCCAACAGCTTGTCGGCATAGACAGGCAGATTACGTGAGAACTCATACTTCTCGCGCTGCTGTGCGCCGGCTGTCAGGATGCAAAGCAGGAGCAGAATGGTGAGAGATGCCGTTCGGTTCATCGCACGATGTATTTCTTACCATTAGTGACGACGATGCCTTTCGCGCCCGTACCTTTTATTATACGGCCACAGAGGTCGTAGGCGGTGGCCGCCTCGCTGTCGGCCTTCGGTGTCGTGATGCCCACCTGCAGGTTAGGATCGTCGAGCTGCAGGCATGCCAGTACGAGGTCCTTGTCCTGCACTACGGCCGTCGGAATGCCCGGTGTGAGGCACGTGATCTCCGTGAGGTCAATAGTACTCTTCACGAGATACATCTTCCCGGCAGCGAAGTCGGTGGTGTCGTACAGAGCGTGGCAAGCTACGGTAGCCTGCTTGCCGTCGGTGCCGTAGGTGATGTCGTCGATGAGATATCGCTCGGCATCCGGTCCGAAGTAATATCCGTCGAGCTTTGCGGGGAGTGTGAATGCTGTCCATTCACCTGCCTTCACCGTACGCTCGAGGCGCACACGCAGATAGTCAGCCTTGCTGCCTACGGGGACTGCCGTTACGTCACGTCCGATGAACAGCTCATCGACGTCTTGCGTCTGGGCAGAGACGGTGGCGAGCGGCATCATCAACAGCGCTGCGAGGGGTATGATGCGAGATAAGATGCTGTGTTTCATTATTTCTTGAGTGCTATGTTATGGTTGTAGTATGTGGTGTTGCCGGTGATATTCTCCTTCACACGTAGGAACGGCGGGAAGCTGATTTCCGTGCTGTCGAGCGTGCCCTTTGTCTCAAGTATTACGAGTCCATCGACAGGCTGCTGGAAACTGTCGAGCTCGAAATACTGTCCTTGCCAGATGAAGCTGCGGCGGTGCTTGGCGATGGTGCTGCGGTAAGGGTCTGCCTGTTGCAGCATCGTCTCGTAGAGGCTGTTTGTCACAATGCGCTCTGTTATGAGCTTCTCCGTCGGCGAGAGGAATTTCGTCGTCGTCAGCGTGTTGGTAATCTGGCCGTCCTGGTTCTTGCGGCGGAGGCGCACCTCACAGTCCGGGTCTGCCACGAGGTATGTCTGCGTGATATCGCTCTCGATGGTCTTGACGGTGATGTCGTCGGTTATCTCTACGAGATATTTAGACTCCTCGAGGCGCGGCAGGGTGAGCTCGAGCACCTGAGATATCTCGTTCAGCACGCGTGTGAGCTTCTGGTCGAAGTCAGAGGTGTTGTCGATGACGCGGACATGCGGATGCGTTGACCATGCGTCGAGCACCTTACGGTCGAGCATGCGGGCAATGCGCAGGCCCTCCTCATTAGCCTGCTCGTAGCGGTTGGCATTGTTGGCGGTGGTGTAGAACTGCTCAGCGCCATCTGCTGCCGTAACGAGATGCAGCACAGCATCATAGCGGTCGCGCAGCTGCTGTGTGGTGAAGCCTACGCGTGCGGCGAGGTCTTCCCACATCGCCGTGTCGATGTATGCCGAGATGTCCATAGTGCCGCGGTCGCAGATGATGACGCACGGCTGATCCTTCAGCACGGTCTCTGCCATGCGCTGTACGCTGTCCTCGAGAGCGAGCTGCAGCTGCAGTATGACGAGTTCGCCCTCGTAGTAGAAGTCTTTGTTCTCGGTGAGGTAGTTCCATCCCGACTGTGTCACCATCGTCGGCACCTCGGGGACGGTGAAGACCTTGTATCCGAGGTTGGTGAAATGCTCCGTCACCTTGACGAGAGCTGTTGTCTTGCCGGCACACGGGCCGCCGGTGAGCACTATGCGTTTGATGTCATTCATATCGTGGTTAGTATGTTTTTGCGTTGCTGTCAGCTACGGTGTGCTATTCTTTCTTCTGCCGCTTGTGCAGGTAATTGATAATCTTGCACTGGGTGGAGAATACTATCTGGAGGGAGTCGCGGAGCGCAAGCTTCTGCATGTCGGTGGTGAGTTCATGCTCGGTAGCATCTCCCGTGGCCTTGTGAGCCTCCACCCGGCGGTGGTAGTCGGCATAGTCGCGCTTGGCAGCCTCAAGCTTCGGATCGACGTCGGCGAGTATCTGCTGTGCACGTTCTATAGAGGCTTTCACGAAGAGCAGGTGTGCCTCCTTCCGCTCTTTGACGGCTTTCGGGTAGGCGTGGCGCAGACTGTCGATGGCAGCAATGCACTCATCGTAGTGCTTCGCCTCATAGTCGGCACGTATCTGTTGCATGAGTTGTGCCGCCGGCTCGGTCTTCTTCTCCTCGCATGCCATGAGCAACGGGAGGAGCAGCAGTATGTATGCGATGTATCGTTTCATATTTTTTTGTACAAAGATTCAGACAAAGAGATTAAGTGAAAGTGGAGAGTGGAAAGTGGAAAATGTAGAGTGGAAAGTTATGATTACCATGTCTTGCATGTCTTGCTTGCTGTAAGATAACGGCATAGGCGGTGCGAATGGTTGTTGTAATCATAACTTTCCACTCTACACTTTCCATTTTCCACTTTCCATTTTACTGTTAAAGGACGAGTTATTCACTTACTTATTTCATCATCTCCTTGACGGCACGCTCGAGCTGCGTGTCATGACCAGAGAGGTAATCTTCTGGCGTATTATATACTGTTATGTCGGGGTATAGCTGGTTGTTCTCACCGTATTTGCCGTCCATGCCCTGGCAGCCCACCTGCGGAATGCCGAATACCATGGTGCTGTCGATGAGTGTCTCCCACCATACTGCCGTCATCGTGCCTGCGACAGGAGCACCGATGAGCTTGCCGATGCCGAGAGTTTTATATACCCATGGGAAGCCATGGCCGTTGCTGTAGTCGTCTTCGCAGACGAGGACACACGACGGCTTTGTCCACTTGTTGAACGGATCAGAGCCGGCATACTTGCCATGCGGCATGAAGCGCTGATACTCCTTGCCCGAGAGCAGCGTGCAGAGGTCGTCGTGGAGCCATCCTCCGCCATTGTGTCGCTCATCGATGATGGCGGCGCGGCGGTTGCGGTTCTTGTCGGAGAGGAGTTCACGATAGACGGTGCGGAACGACTCAGAGTCCATCTCCTTGACGTGGACGTAGGCGAGCTTGCCGCCCGACAGCGAATCTACGAGATGGCGGTTGCGCTCCACCCAACGCTTGTATAGCAGCTCACGCTCCTCGGCAAGCGTTATCGGCTTGATAATGATGTCACGGCCGTTGATGGTGAGGTGTGTGCGCTTGCCGGCCTTGCCGTCTAGGAGAGCATTGTAGTCCTTGCCCGCAATGATCTTCTCGCCGTCGATGGCGGTGATGATGTCGCCCGCCTTCACGCCCTTATGGCGTATGGCTATCGGGCTCTTCGCTATCACCTCCTTTATGCGAATGCCGTCGCCCTGGTATGCCTCATCGGCGAAGATGCCTAACGATGTCGTTGCCAGCGACGCCCCGGCAGGACGATAGCGAGCACCGGTGTGTGAGCCGTTCAGCTCGCCGAGCATCTCAGAGAGCATGTCGCGGAAGTCGTAGTTATTATTAATATAAGGTAGGAATCGCTTGTACGTCGTGTAGTAGCCCTGCCAGTCGGTGCCGTGGAGGTCTTCGACGTAGAACTTCTCCTTTACCTGCTTCCAGATGTGCTCGAACATATACTCGCGCTCCTCGTACGGGCGGTAGTTGAAGTCAGCCTCAAAGGCGACGGCCTTTGCCTTCGCATCCTTGAAACCTATCTTCTGTATGCCGCCGCGGCTTGGCACGAAGATGCTCTTCAGCTCCTTATCGGTGAGCATGTTGCCACGACAACCCTTGAGCACCTTCTCCGTCTTCTCCTCGCGGAGGTCGTGGCGCCAGAGGTCGTAGCCGTCCTCAAACTGCGACTGGTAGTATATCGTGTCGCCGGTCAGCGAGAGCACGGCGTCGCCGAGATGTGATGAGTTGACGGTGAGGCGTACTATGCGGTCTTCGCGGCCTTCGAGGTCGAGGACGAGCTGTGGCTTTGTCTTTGCCTCGCCATCCTTGCTGTCCTTAGAGCCCTTACCATTCTTGCCGGCCTTTGATTTCTTGCTGCCAGACTTCGAGGTCTTGGCGTTATCGCTTGTCTTCTTCGCGGCAGCGGCCTTCTTGACGTCCTTCTCCTGCTGCTCCAGCAGCTCCTTCTCCTCCTTCGACAGGCGGTAACGGTCGTAGGCATCCTGATCGAAGAACATCAGGTAGTAATCTCTCTCGGCACCCCAGCTGCCATGGCTGCGGTAGCCGGCACGGTCGCTCTCAAAGAGCATCGCCTTTCCGCCGAGTGCCCATTTGGCGTTGCCCTCGTTGTATCCGCTCTCGGTGAGGTTGACAATTTTCTGCGAGCCGTCAGCCGGCACGAGTGCCACATCGGCATTGTTCCATCCGCCCGTGCCGATATATGAGGACAGCAGCCAGCGGCTGTCGGGGCTCCACTGGAACCATTCGTCGCCGTCGCTGTATGAGAAGTTGTACTTGCCGTCCATCACCTTGCGCACGGCCTTCGTCTTGAGGTCTATGACACAGAGGGCGCCACGGTCCTGAAGGTATGCCACCATCTTACCGTCGGGGCTGTACTCTGGCTGCAGCGAGACATGACTGTCCTTGACGAGCTGCTCCTCCTTGATGTCTGTGGCATAGGCGAAGAACTTCTCGTCCTTGTTCTTTATCGTGGCGGTGTAAATCTGCCAGAGACCTCCGCGCTCTGAGTCATAGACTAATGAGCGGCCGTCGGGAGAGAAGTTCACGGTGCGCTCCTGCTCCGGGGTGTCGGTGATTCGCTTCGTAGTCTTGTAGTCAGCCGATGTGACATAGACATCGCCATGCATGACAAAGGCCACCTCCTTGCCCGAAGGCGAGACGGCAATATGTCCGGCGCCCGTCGTGCGCTGCTGTCGTATGAGCGTCTTATCTTGCTGGTCGGTGATGATGCTGACGGCAAGGAGCTGCGGTGCTGAGCCTTCGCGGACGGTGTATATCTCGCCGTCGTAGCTGTAGCACAGTGTGCCGTCGTTGGCGACAGAGAGGTTGCGGACAGGATTGCCCTTATGGTGCGTCAGCTGCTGAGGCTTGCCACCCACCGTTGAGCGGTAGATATTGAATGTGCCGTCCTGCTCAGAGAGATAGTAGTATGACTTGCCGTCGGCGGCCCATCGTGGCGTGCGGTCTTCGCCCTCGAAGACTGTCAGTTTGGTATGCTTGCCGCCCTGCAGGAGCCATACATCTCGTGTGATGCTCGAGGTGTGGTGCTTGCGCCATGGGTCTTCGTAGCCTTTCTGGTCGTGATAGAGTATATCGCCAGATGGGTTGATGCTAAGGTCGCAGAGTGGAAGGGCGGAGAAGAGGCGTGGACGGCTGCCGTCGATGCCCACCGCGTATATCTGTGGGAACTGTGCGCTTGGGAAGAGGATGCTCTCGGCAGTAGGACGTAGAGCCGCCTGATAGAGCACCGTCTCGTTGTCGCGGAACGTCAGCGGCAGCTCGTCGGCGCTGTTCGTCGTCAGACGCTGTGGCACGCCGCCTCGCTTATTGACGATATAGACATCGAGACTGCCCTCACGGGCCGATGCAAACGCTATGCGGCTGCCGTCAGGGCTCCACACAGGGTAGGCGTCATAGGCGCTGTTGGTGGTCAGCTGGCGTGCCTCGCCGCCTTTCACAGCGACGGTATAGATATCGCCCTTGTAGCTGAAGGCCACCGTAGAACCGTCGGGGGAGATGGCAGGCTGACGCAGCCACAATGGCTTGTCGCTATCTGTTGCTGCAGAGACGCAGAGAGCGGACAATGCCATGCCGATAGAGAGACATATTTTCTGGATATTCATGATTGGTGCTATTTGTCGTTAGTGGTTATGCCATAATTTAGATGCAAAATTACCAAAATTAATCCACATCAAGAAGTTTTTTAGCATAAAATTAACAGAATTATTGCAAAAAGTTTGGCTATGTGGATAAAAAAGACTAACTTTGCACAAAATTACTAACTCGGATGCAATATTCAGGACAATAAGATACACATATTATAATATATAGGTGCAGCAGATAATGCACTCTGAAAAGACACAAAGTAATTACAAATAATGTTTAACTAACTCACAGTAACAACAATGAACTTTACAACCAACGTAAAGAGACTCTCTGCGCTGATGGTCGTCAGCATGATTTGTCTCATTTCGTTCGCACAGTCAACCGTCACGGGTGTCGTGAAGGATAAGACCGGCGAACCTGTTGTTGGTGCCAGTGTCATCATCAAAGGTACATCCACTGGTACTGTTACGGACATCAATGGTAACTTCTCCATCCCAAAGGTGAATGCCAAGGACGTCCTCACCTTCTCTTCCATTGGCTTCACAAGCCAGGATATCAAGGTTGGCAGCAAGACAACCTTCGACATCACTCTCCAGGAAGATATGGCAAACCTCGAGGAGGTCGTCGTCATCGGCTACGGCACGATGAAGCGTCGTGACCTCACCGGTTCTGTAGCATCGGTTACAGGCGAGAAGATTGCTGCCAACCCTGTTGCCAACGTGGCACAGGCCCTCCAGGGACAGCTCCCTGGCGTCACCGTGACATCTCAGGATGGCCGTCCGGGCGCATCAATGTCTATCCGCGTGCGTGGCGGTGGCTCTATCACACAGTCTAACGACCCGCTCTTCATCGTCGACGGTGTGCAGGTATCATCTATCGACGACATTCCTGCTGACAACATCGAGTCTATCGACGTTCTGAAGGATGCCGCATCAACAGCCATCTACGGTGCACGCGGTGCCAACGGCGTTATCCTCGTCACCACAAAGGGCGGTAAGGAAGGCAAGACAAAGGTGAAGTACAATGTGTACTACCAGATGAAGAAGATTCCAAGCCTCTACGATGTTGAGGACGCTTACGACTACGTCTATAACAACTGGGCTTACGCTACAGCTTATGGTACAACATACGGTGAGGGCGTGGCAAAGTACTTCGGACTCGGTTCTGCCAACGGCAACCACCTCAACGATTACAAGAACGTGAAATCTCACAACTACCAGGAGGACATCATGAAGACTGCTTCAAGCTGGAACCATGACCTCTCTATCTCTGGTGGTAACGCCAAGACAAAGTATTTCGCTTCTGTCAACTACATGAACGACGACGGTATCCGTATCAACTCTGGCTTCAAGCGCTGGAATGCAAACGTCAAGGTTGACCAGAAGATCAACAAGGACCTCGACCTCTCACTCGACGTACGCTACTCTGAGATGCAGTTCCGCGGCGCTGGCTTCCAGTATGCCACATCTGCTTACACATACCGTCCTATCGACAACCCTCTGGGTGAGGATGATCCTACACTCCTCGGTATGGGCTCTGCAAGTGTTGACCCTCTATACAACACACTGCTCCTCGTAGACAACTACGACTACATCAACCAGCGCAAGCGCCTCCGTGGCAATACCACTCTCACATGGCGCATCATCAAGGGCCTCACAGCAAAGACAGAACTCGGACTCAGCCGCAACTGGACTGACGGCAAGAACTGGGACGCCGGACTCGAGAACGGCTACAGCAAGGCTACACAGACAAAGAGCGACGGCTACAACGTACGCTGGGCTACAACCCTCAACTACGAGGTAATGGGTCTGCCAGAGGCACACAAGCTCTCATTCCTCGCTGGTAACGAGGTGCTCGCTTCAAAGTCAAACAGCACAGAATTCATCGGCTATGACTACATCAGCGGATGGACAATGGATCAGGCTTTTGCTATGCTCGGCAACACACATGCCAACAGCAAGTCTAACATACCTAACGACACATACGAGTCAACAGTGGGAGTGCCTACACACACCACATCATGGTTCGGACGTGCAAACTACAGCTACCTCGGACGCTACCTCCTCACAGCAACGTTCCGTGCCGACGGTTCTTCTAAGTTCTCACCTAACCACCACTGGGGTTACTTCCCTGCAGCCGCACTCGCATGGCGTATCTCTGATGAGCCTTTCATGAAGTCAACAGAGAACTGGCTTGACAACTTGAAGCTCCGCCTCTCTCTTGGTACATCAGGTGACGACGGCATCAACGCTTCGCTCTGGAAGGAGACATGGTCAGCTGAGGTTATCACCGTTGATGGTGACAACGTCACAACATACGTACCAGGCGAGATGCAGCCTAACTCTGACCTGAAGTGGGAGACAACAATCTCTCGTAACTTCGGTCTCGACTTCACACTCATGCACAACTGGGTACGTGGTAGCATCGACGCTTACTGGAACACAACGAAGAACATCCTCATGAAGGTGCCTGTAAACGCATCATCTGGCTACACATACCAGTACCAGAATGTCGGCGAGACATCTAACAAGGGTCTCGAGCTCGCTCTCGGCTTCGACATCATCCGCAAGAAGGACTTCACACTCGGTGTGAACATGACATACAACTACAACGTCAACAACGTTGAGCACGTCAACGAGAACGCTAATGCCAACACAGCTACTGGATGGGCATCATCAATGATTCAGCCTTCTTATGACTACATCATCCGCGAGGGTGAGCCTGTAGGTACTATCCAGGGCTATAAGTCTCTCGGATACTTCACAACTGACGACTTCACCTATGACGAGGCAACAAAGCAGTACACTCTGAAGTCTGACGTTACAGGCGTGACAACACACGGTAACTATCCTGACGCTCTCACCAGCCTTGCTGCTGACGGCAAGATCTTCCCTGGTGCTCCTAAGTTCCAGGATGCTGACGGCGACGGCGAAGCTGACGAGGTTGTTGTCGGCCACACCATGCCAAAGCACACCGGCGGTATCAACATCAACGGACGCTGGAAGGGTCTCGACTTCGCTGTCGGATTCACATACCAGCTCGATGGCAACGTATATAACGCCAACGCCATGGCATCATGCCTCAAGGGCGACAAGGATACAGGTCTCGGCTCTAACCGTCTGAGCTATGCTGCCGATACATACAAGTACTACAGCGTTGACAGCAATGGCGACCTCGTATTCGAGACTTCTCCATCAGCACTCAATGCCCTCAATGCCAACACCAAGTACGCTACATTCTTCTCTGAGTACGGACTTGTTTCGTCTGAGTTCATCGAGAGCGCTGCTTACCTCCGCCTGAACACTCTCACCATCGGCTACACTCTGCCTACACAGTGGACAAAGAAGATTGGTATCTCTAACCTCCGCGTGTACTTCACCGGTGGCAACCTCTTCCTCATCACAGGTTACTCTGGACTCGATCCTGACGTCAACACCAAGGACGCTGTCAACGGCTTCCCAACACCGGCTTACGACTATCAGGCTTATCCAAAGGCTCGTACATTCACCTTCGGTCTTAACGTAGCATTCTAATATAAGGAGGAAACATATAATGAAAAAGAATATTATCAATATAGCAATAGCAGGTGTCGCGCTTGCCGGAATGACAGCATGTAGCGACTATCTGGATGTGAAGTCGCCTTCAGAGGTTGATGCCGACTTCGTATTCTCAAACTCTGTAACGGCTCGTGGCGCACTCGACGGCGCATACGAGACATGGCGCGATGCAGCACAGAACGCATACTTCGGCGATGGTCTCTATTATGCTGCCGATATCGCTGGCTCTGATATCGAGCGCCACCCTGAGGCTTTCACCAACCAGCCAGGACGTCACTATCCTGAGTGCTTCTATCAGAACGGTAACTACGCTGGCGAGTACAACCTCCTCTCTTATCTTAAGGAGGGTGGTGTGTACGACAAGGGCTTCGCTGTAGTAGGTAAGGCAAACTCTATCATCACCGCGATGCAGAACGCCGAGAACTTCGACGAGATCGTCACCAACGCTACAGAGCCTTCTGCTCTCAGCCAGATGTACGGCGAGGCTGTTGCCATGCGTGCCACAGCATACCGCGAGCTCATCAAGTACTGGGGCGACGTGCCGTTCGCTGAGAAGTTCGGTGATGTCGCTTATGGTGTGACATCACGTGACTCTATCTACGACAAGATCATCGCTGACCTCATCGAGGTAGAGCCTCTCATGTACCCTGTCGGCAAGATTCCTAATGTCGATGCCACAAAGAAGAACTACTTCTCTCAGACATACGTAGAGGTGCTCATCGGACGTCTCTGCCTCGAGGCTGCCGGCTACCAGACACGCCGCACCGACCTCGGCTCTGACTTCTACAAGGATGGCAACGGCAACGTGCTGACATTCGAGAAGCTCGGCACCGATCACAACAACGCTACCTATGGCCGTCGCAGCGACTACGCTAAGTTCTACGATACAGCCATAACATACTTCACAAAGGCTCTCAACAACCTTGGCACAGCCAAGTTCTATGAGACAGACCCACGCTCTGCTGATGCCAACGGTAACCGCGTTTACAACAACCCTTACCAGTACTTCTTCCAGCAGATGCACGAGGATGACGCAGCCTACGCTGACGAGTCTATCTACGAGTACCCACAGCAGCAGGGCGGTGGCAACGACGGACGTCCATACTCTTTCGGTCGCCCATCATCAGGCGGTTCAAAGGCTGCTTATCCTTGTAAGTCTTACGGACAGGGACGTATCAACCCTGCCTTCTACTACGGCATCTTCGATCCTAACGACAAGCGCCGCGACGTCAGCTGCACCGTAACAGGTTCTGACGGCAAGGGCTATGAGAAGCTCATCTCATTCGCTGGTGGCTCAAAGGCTGATGCCGGTGGCATCTCTCTGAACAAGTGGGACGAGTGCCGCCAGACAACACCATGGGTTGCTGCTCAGCGTAAGTCAGGTATCAACGGTCCTTACATGCGTACAGCAGAGGTTTATCTCGGTCTCGCAGAGGCATACGCTGCAAAGGGCAATACTCAGGAGGCTCGCACATATCTGATGAAGACACGCAACCGTGCCTTCGACAACGGTGGCGATGTTGACGCATTCATCGCAAAGTGTGGCTCTGACACTTACCTCAACAGTTCAGAGTGTGCTAAGTGGAACTCTACATTCCTCGCTGTCATCGAGGAGCGTGGCTTCGAGTATGCCGGCGAGGGCGACCGTCGCTGGACTCTCATCCGCACAGGCCTCATCGGCGGTGCTGTTCACCGTGTAAAGGATATGACAAAGAAGATGCTTGACGGTCTGGCAAAGAACGGCTACTACACCTTCGACAACGGCAACACCATCTCTAACAAGATCTGGACAAAGATGGTTGACGCTAAGGCTGAGAAGGGATTCCGCCTCACAGCACAGTGCACAGACGTCAACGACCCTGTCCTCTACCCAGGATGGCGCGGACAGAACGACTCATGGGAGAGCTACGGATGCACAGCATACACCAAGGACAGCAAGACAAACCTCGCTATCAAGGGTCTCTTCAACTACATCGCTCCAGGCAGCGCTGAGGCACAGGCTCTCGAGGCTGACGGCTATACAATGGTTGACTGGGCAAGCAACATCACCGAGAAGGAGTACTACACCAACCTCTTCCTCGACTACGACTATGTCTCTGCTCCTATCTACCTCTGGCCATTCACTCCTAACACGCTGTCAACAGGTGGCTTCACCAATGGCTACGGCTTCAAGCAGGAGTAAGACATGCAACTATCACATTTATCTATAATATAATATAAGTATAGAAAACAAGGGGATGCTTCATCATATATATGGAGCATCCCCTTTGCATACAACAGCCCCCCACCCCCCAAAGGGGGAGTTTGTCAGATACTCCTGAATCAGGAAAGGAGCATTGAAAGTTTTAGGCAATAGACATGTTGGCTTCTATAATCTTTAGATTTGCCTTGAACGTATTATGCCACCTCCCCAACCGTTCTTAGTGATTTCATTGCTCGGCACACACTAGTACGTCGCCTATTCGCCAACCATAAATAATACTAAAGCAGTAAATAATGAAACTCCGTGTCCTTGCACTCCTCATATCCCTTGCCGTCATGCCACTTGCCGTCATGGCGCAGAAGGCCTCCAACCCCATCATCACCCACATGTACACCGCCGACCCATCGGCACATGTCTTCAATGACACGCTGTGGGTATATCCCAGCCACGACCAGGACAATGCCGCATCATTCTCCATGGAAGACTACCACGTCTTCTCTACCACAGACATGCAACACTGGACTGACTGGGGCGTCATCTTCAATCCGTTGCAGCAGACCACATGGGCACAGTCGGCTGCATGGGCACCCGATTGCATAGAGCACAACGGCAAGTACTATCTCTATTACCCTACCGACAAGCGACATATCGGCGTCGCTGTCGGCGATACGCCCCACGGGCCGTTCCACGATCCGTTGGGACATCCGCTCATCAGCATAGATACTCCGGGTGTCATCTGCGACCGTGACTTCATCGACCCATGTGTCTTCATCGACACTACTGTCATCAATGGCCGCCAGCACATACAGCCATATCTCTTTATGGGACAGAATACCGTCTGCGCCGTCCGCCTCAACGATGACATGATCTCCTACGACCACAACGGCGGCAACCATGGTGTGTATATCATCGAGGGAGTGAAAGACTTCTTCGAGGCCGTCTGGGTGAACAAGCACGACGGCAAGTACTATATGTCATATTCCGACGGACCTTTCCGAGGCCATGAGCCACAGATAGCCTACTGTACAGCCACCAATCCGCTTGGCCCTTATCAGTATCAGGGCATCATCCTCGACCCCGTCAACAGCGGCACCAACCACCACTCCATCGTCAGCTACCATGGTCAGGACTATCTCTTCTATCATACGGCAGACATCAGCCGCTACAAAGCCCTCGGCTTCCACTGTGGCGTGCGCCGTAATGTCTGCGTCGATTCGCTATTCTACAATGCCGATGGCATGATACGCAAGGTCAAGCAAACCATAAGTCTGGAGAAGGTTCGGCAGAACACCATCCCGTCAAACCTCCACACCATCGGCAACGGTGCCATGACAATGAGCGTGACAAACTATGGCGCACGCATACAGACGCTGCGTGCCTTCGGACAGGATGTCGTATTAGGCTTCGACACCCTTGAACACTACGCGGCAAAGAAGCAGAACTTCGGGGCCGTCGTAGGACGATACATCGGACGCATCCTCGGTGGCCGGCTCACTATCGACGGTACATCATATCAGCTGCAGACAGGCGGCAACGGTGACTGTTCTCATGGCGGCACGCCAAGTTTCTCGCAGCGTTTCTGGGAGCTGACAGCCATCACCGACAGCACGATGACCATGCGCTATGTCTCACCAGATGGAGAGAATGGATTCCCAGGACAGCTGACGCTCGATGTGACATACACCCTGCAACACGATGCCCTGCGCATAGACTATGCCGCAACGACAACGAAGCCGACGGTGCTCAATCCTTCAAACCATTCGTTCTTTAATCTCACGGGCAACCTCAGCAGCGATATCCTCAGCGAAAAACTATGGATTGATGGCGACAGCATCGCAGCCTATGACAAGGACAAACGCGTCACCGGACATCTGGCAGCCGTCGCTGCCACGCCATTCGATTTCCGCACATCTACCGCCATAGGCCAGCGCATAGATGCCGACGACGCTCAGCTTGCTGTCACCAAAGGCTACGATCATTGCTACCGTCTGAATACTCAGGGCGATATCACTCAGCCATGCGCACGTCTCACCGATGCCACGACCGGCATGACGATGAGCGTCTATACCACCGAGCCCGCCATGCAGATATATACCGCCAACGGTCATGCGGCAAAGGACTCCGGCAAGGCTCCGCTCATCGGCAAGGACGGTCTGCCATACTATCGCCGCAATGCCATCTGCTTCGAGACGATGCACTTCCCTGACTCGCCCAACAAGCCGCAATGGCCTTCCACGCTGCTACGGCCGGGAGAGACATTCCACAGCACCACAATATTCAGGTTTGAGAAACAATTCCCCAAGGAAGTTAAGAATTAAGAATTAAGAGTTAAGAGTTATGATTACCGCTGACGTTTGAGATGCTGCTACTACCCAAGTCTGTCGCCACTTCTCATCATATAAATCGTCAGTTCTTGCAGTATCAAACGTCAGCTCTTCTGCGTTGGTATCGTCCGCCAATACTAATACGGTTGTCTGCCAATACTAATACAATAGTCCGCAGATGCTAATGATAATTGTCCTTAGCACCTGCGGACTGTCGTATTCTGGCCTCTTCACATCCGATACCAATAAGCTTATGTCTGCATGCACTCTTACTGAGGGGTAGAGGTGTGCCGAGCGAACAAATCACAAAGAAAATATTAGAAAATATTTGGAGATGAAAGAATGGCACACCGCTGTATAAATGATAAAGTGGAAAGTGGAGAGTGGAAAATGCAAAGTGGAAAGTTATGATTACTCTGCCTAACCAATTAGCGCATGGCAACCATCAACGCTCTGGCACGCATTAAGTAATGGTAATCACAACTTTCCACTTTACATATTCCACTTTACATATTCATCTTTACACTTTACCTAATATTTACTGCCGTTCATTCGGGTATTCTCTCTCGGCTGCGATATTCAGATGGCGAGCAACCTTTTATTTTGCCAAAGAGGCGTCGGAATGTTGCGGTATTGTTATATCCGGAGGCTGTGGCTGCATTCAATCTTCTCGTCGGAGTCTTTCAGAAGGATAGCAGCGTGCTCAATGCGCAGATTGTTGATGTAGTCGTAGAAGTGGGTATTCATCACGCTGCTGAGATATTGGCTGATGTATGTACGGTTGGTGTTGAGCTCTTTAGCAAGATCGCTGATGTTCAGCTCCGGGTCAAGATATCGCTTTTCATTCTCTATTATGGTACGCAGTTTCTCTGCGAAGTGATATTTGATGTTGTCATCAGTCTTGTCTTCTTCTATGGTGTCAGACAGCTCAAGCTCTTCATCTTGCTGAGGAGTGACAAGCACAATGACCTTTTGACGGTTGACGAAATAGCATATAGAATACCATATCAGACAGCTAAACAGGTCGTAGGCTATGTTTACGCAGGTGGTGGGATATATGCAGGCCACTGTCCATACTGTCAAAAGCAACAGGAACTCAATGAGTATGATGCTGAGCCATCTCAGGTCGCGCTGCTCAATATTTGAATAGTTGTTATAGAGCATGTCATGGTATTGCTTTATTTTGAACAATGCATATACTATGATGACGAGCATGCCCTCTATTGCAAGCAAGAGTGCTATGATGAAGACAATCTTAGTGTTTGTCAGAGAACCTACCCCCCACAGTATGATGAAGGGCATGATGCTCAGTCCGATGCTTTTCCATGTTATTTTTCCTGGGTTGACAATCTCATATATCATCATGATGCTTGCTGGTACGGCGAGCATCTGCAACATATTGAGATCGTAGAGCATGTCATTCCCAAAGGGATTGTAGATATATTGCACTACAAAGCTTAGTATACTGATAAGGACTCCAAACGCCAGGAGCCACTTAAGCCAAATCTGCAGGCTGTTCTCTTTCTTCTTTAGCTGGTATATTAGTAGCAGAACTGAGATGGCGAAGAATCCTCCGTCACAGAAGTGCTGATATAATACAGGGTTGAGGTGCGTTATCGTTTCGTTCATTATTGGTTGATGATTTTTTAAGAACGCAAAGGTATCAAATTTTTCTCAGAAATCAATCCTTTTAAGATATTTTTGCCGCTCAATTCGTAAAAAGCATGTTGTTTTGATGAATTGTGCTCCTATTTTTACGAATTGTGCGGTCAATTATGAATATGTTTGTTACCTTTGCATCACCGTTTTCCTAAATAGTCTTAATGAAACAGTCAGAACCCCGAAGGCACTAATTCGGTGTCTTCGGGGTAAAAGCAGCCAACCTATGTGCATTGTATGATACCATATTTCATTATTCTGTGATGTCTCTGCGACTAAGAGATAGGCCATAATGGTTATAAACCAGCGTTTATATTGTTACCGATTGTTATAATGTATGATATTTGAGTTAAATAACACAAAACGCCCCCCCCTATTTGTTAAAATACAAGAAAAGAGTTGTATCTTTGCAAGAGTTTTGCTTAACATAACCTTATTGCTCATGAGCAATCACAATATGAAATTGTCTATCAAACACACATTATATAATATATACGCGCGCGTAAGTCTCGTTGCACTTATCATTCTGTCATCATGCAGCAACGCAACAGACGATGAGCCGCAGAGAATCATCGACGATGGCGACCCCATTGTGTTCTCTTCTGTCGTCTCAGAAGAAGAGCAGCAGATGGGGTCACGTGCCACCAGCACCACAAATCTCGAAGACATCTACCAGTCGTTCATGGTCTATGGCTATAAGGACACCACTGTCTCGGGCAGCGGCACATCAGCCAGCCCCTACTCCTACGGCTCTCCGGCAGATGTCTTCCAAGGCTATACCGTCAACTGGGCGAGCGCTGGCAGTTACTGGGAGTATATCAATCAGCAACCGTCAACGTCAACCATCACACAGTCAACGAAATACTGGGATTACTCTGCCACGGCATACCGATATCTCGCCTACGCCCCTTCCACCGCCACCAACGTTGCTTACGAGCGTTCGGCAGACGGCAGCCAGGCCACATTGACGTTCTCCTCTCTTGATGCCGCCAATTCCGATGCCGTGTTCTTCTCCCACCTATGGTTCTCCAACGGTTCGCTCGCTGATTATCCCACACGTCAGTTTGGGAAGCCCGTCAACCTTGAGTTCAAGCGGTCGTTGTCTCGGGTGCGTTATTACTTTATCTTCGGCGATGCCATAACAGACCCTACGCTGATGAAGATAAGCGGTTACGATACCGGATATGTTGACGACAGCTCTGGCTCTCCAGCCCCGGCATTCGCATCCACAGATGCCACAGAGAAGGTATATACCAAGGGTACGCTGACGGTGGCATACCCCATCTCCGGCACAGCCATCGCTGAGACATATTCCACTACGCCCGATGCGTCATCCGCCACGACATTAAAGGCTGGCAAGACCTATACCACCGTGCTCCCCGCCTGCAGCGATCAGCACGACTATCAGCTCACCGTCACCGTCAATGGCGAAGAGTGTACTGCCATCGTGCCATCAGAATATATGACATGGCTACCGGGATATGCCTACAC
>R12__coassemble_380_pt1 | contig 18157 bp, 11 predicted proteins | sample R12__metabat2_high_PE_039 | metagenome-assembled genome bin R12 | reverse complement strand
CTATTGAGGGAAAGCCCCCCAACCCCCAAAGGGGGAGTTTTTAGATACTATCGTGCGGGGCGAGGAGAAAGCCACGCAGGCCCACGAGAGATGGACGAAGGGTGACGAAGCCGATAGATGGACGCAGGGGAGCCGATAGATGGCCGCAGGGGAGCCGAGAGTGGAATGCGGGGTGGTTGCGTTGGTACAGAGTGTGTGGCAGCCCTGATGCAGGGTGTGTGGCAGCTGGTTAGCTGAAGATAATTGTCTTGTTATGGTAGGTGAGAATCTTTCGCTCGATATGCTTCTTCACGGCACGTGAGAGGACAATCTTCTCGAGATCCTTGCCTTTGAGGACGAGAGTCTCTGGCGTATCCTTATGGGTTATGCGCACAACATCCTGCTCGATGATTGGTCCGGCATCAAGCTCTGATGTGACATAATGGCTCGTGGCGCCGATAATCTTCACACCGCGCTGATAGGCCTGATGATAAGGCTTGGCACCTATGAATGCCGGCAGGAATGAGTGGTGGATATTGATGATCTTATGCGGATATTTCTCAATCATCTCCTCGGAGATAATCTGCATGTATCGTGCGAGTACGATGAATGTTATCTTCTTCTCACGCATGAGCTCCATCTCTGCTTTCTCCACTTCCTGCTTGTTCGACCAGTCTTTCTTTATCGACCATACATAATAAGGTATGCCGAACTGGTCTGCCACATAACGCAGATCTTCGTGGTTGGAGACAATGCATGGAATCTCGACATCGAGCTCGCCGGCCTTATAGCGTGCGAGGAGATCGTAGAGACAATGAGACATCTTGCTGACAAAGAGAGCCATACGTGGCTTCTCGTAGTTGAAGTATATCTGGAAGTTCATCTCGTAGCGCTGGCCATAGAGTGTCTCGATATACTCTGCTATCTTGTCAGACGGAATGGCAAAATCGGCGAGTTCCCATTCTATTCGCATGAAGAACCGCGAGTCAACCTTATCGACATACTGGTCGAGATAAACGATATTGCCGTTATTGTCTGTGATGAACTTTGTTATCTCGGTGATGATGCCGAGCTTATCGGGGCAGTGAAGCAGTAGTATTGCTGTCTGTTGCATAATAGTTTATATTCAAATCTCTCGCAAGTTAAGAGTGAAGAATGAAGAGTGAAGAATGAAGAGTGAAGAATGAAGAGTGAAGAATGCTGATTACCTTTATTGTTCGGAAAATGCCACGATAAATGTACTAATCATAACTCTTAACTCTTAACTCTTAACTCTTAACTCTTAATTCTTAACTCTTAACTTATTTCGTTTGTTATTCTTGTTTGTTTGTGTTTTTGCGTGCCCTGTATGAGAGGAAGCAGATGATGAGGAACATAACGACGAGTATGGCGAGTGCGACGTATGCCAAGGTCTCTGTCGTCTGTACCGTCTGCGGATGGAAATCAAGCACGATCTGATGCTTGCCAGCCTTAACATTGAGGGCACGGAGGACGTAGTTGACACGTCCGAGCTCTGCTGGTTGTCCGTCGATGGTTGCTGTCCATCCCGGATAGTAAATCTCAGAGAATGCTATCACGCCGCCTTGCTTTGATTCTGCGGTGTATTCCAGATGGTTAGGCTCATACTTCAGAAGCTTCACAGTAGCTGTGCTGTCCTGCTTCTGCGATGCTCCGAGCGTGTCCTTGAACTTCTTGTCGGCAATGGCCTGATGACGTAGGTCGATCTTCGCCATACCGTCGAGCTCCTGATTGGCGTTCTCTGCGTATGTCACATTGTCAACATACCATGCGTTGCCGTAGGTGTAAGGATTCTTCACAGGTGTCGTCTCACCACCCTGTAGTGGCAGAATGAAATACTTGGCATTGAGCATATCGAGCACAGGCGTAACCTTCGGGCTGATAGCCGCCATATCACCCTGAGCCTCAACGATAGCTGTCATGGCTGTCTGCATCTCCGGATGAATGTACTTCTCTATAAGCTCCTGATAACGACGCAGTTTTGCTGCATGATATCCGCCGATTGACTTATGGTAGTAAGATGTCTCGTTCTCGTTGAATGTATTTGACGCAAGGTTCAGGACGCGATAGTCGAGGCTCTTGTCCTGGAGGATGATGCGGTCGGTATTTGTCATCTGCTGAGGAATATCACGCTCATCAGCATTGACGAACATATCATCGTTGAGATAGCGCTTGTCCACCTGCCACATATCGAAGAGGCAAACGATGGTGATGATGCCCACCATCCATTCGGCACGCAGCTTGCGATACATGAATAGCACGAGAGCTACCGAGCAGACTGTTATAATCCAGAATGAGCGCCAGCAGTCGGCTGTGAAGACAGCCTGTCGCATCTCACGCAGATTGGAGAGCAGAGGGTTGAGCTGCTCAGGAGGGAACTGGCTCAGCGCATTCATCTCTGCCTGTGACACGAAATCCGTGAAGAATAGTGTCGGCATGATGGCGAAGAGCACGCAGATGCCTGCTGTCAGCACGAAGGATATCAGCGAGTTACGCATGAGACTCTTGCGAGCGGCCTCCTCGCCTCTGCCTATGATATCTATGACGCGCTTGAGGGCCATGATAGCCAGCAGCGGTATGGTGAACTCTGCCACGACAAGTATTGACGCCACCGTACGGAACTTAGCGTACATCGGCACGTAATCGAGGAACAAATCTGTGAACGGCATGAAGTTATGGCCCCATGACAGCAGTACCGAGATAATTGTCGCTACGAGCAATGCCCACTTCATAGGTCCTTTGACGATGATGAGGCCGAGGATGAAGAGCATCATGACGAAGGCTCCCACATATACCGGTCCGCTGGTGCCTGGCTGCTCTCCCCAGTATTGTCCTATCTGCTGATATACAGGGACGTAGTTGTTGTCGGCATGGTCCATGGCGGTCTTGCTGTCAGCCATTGTTGACATCGACGAGCCGCCCTTGGTGTTCGGTATGAGGAGCGTCCATGTCTCATCTATGCCATACGACCATTGTGTGATGTAGTCACGGTCAAGTCCGCTGGACGTCTGGTTCGGGTCAGGTGTCTGCTGTCCGTTAGACGTCTTGACGAGCTCGCTCTTGCCACGCATAGACTCGTTCTGGTATTCCCATGTGTGATAGAGGTTTGAGGCATTCATCAATACGGCAATGACAGCTGCTGCGATGCACACGCCCGTGGCCTTCACAAACTGTCCGATCTGCTTGTTGCGGATGGCCTCAATGAGATAAGCCACTACCATGCAGAGGATGATGATCATATAATAATAGGTCATCTGCACATGGTTGGCGAGAATCTCCATCGCCGCAAAGAGCGCTGTGACGATGAATCCCCACAGGTATCTGCCACGGTATGTCAGCACAATGCCGCCAATCATCGGCGGGAGATATGCCAATGCCATGACCTTCCACAGGTGGCCTGCTGCTATAATAATAAGGAAATAGCTTGAGAACGCCCATATCACCGAGCCGAGTGCAGCAAGATACCACTTGAAGTCAAACGCACGGAGCATGATGAAGAATCCGAGCAGATATGCGAAGACGAACCACACATTCTCCGGAAGCCACAGGTGATAGGCCTTTGTGATGGCCGACAGTGTCTGTGTGCTGTCGTATGACGGTGCCGACTGGTATGTTGGCATGCCCGAGAAGGCAGAGTTTGTCCATCGGGTGCGCTCTCCGGTTCGCTCAAAGTATTGCTGCTGCTCTATGCCGAGGCCACGGCCCGCTGCCGTATCATGCCGATAGAGTATGCGCCCTTCGGTATCTGCCGGAAAGAAATACGCAAACGAAATTACTGCGAATAGCAGCACCATAATCACGTCTGGAAGGTGCTGTTTTAGTAGTTTTGTCATCTTATTTTGTTTTTTTATGAATATTTTCGGTGCAAAGTTACTAATAATTCTGAAATTATTTGTACTTTTGCACAAAATAAATTCAAAATCGATCAAAAGTTATGGAAAAAATACCCAGTTTCACCATAGATCACAACTGTTTGAAGGCAGGAATATATGTTTCGCGACGTGACAAGGTGGGTGGAGATGTCGTCACTACCTTCGACATTCGCATGAAGGAACCCAACCGTGAGCCTGCCCTTCATCCGGGTGCCATACACACCATCGAACATCTTGCTGCGACCTATCTCCGCAATGATGCCGAATGGAAAGACCGCATCATATATTGGGGCCCGATGGGATGTCTGACGGGCAACTATCTGCTCATGCGTGGCGAACTGCAGCCCGAAGATATCCTTCAGCTGATAATCCGCACGTTTGAGTTCGTGGCTGACTATGAAGGCGAGATACCCGGAGCGGCACCACAGGATTGTGGCAACTGGCTCTTGCACGACCTCCCGATGGCCCGCTATGAGTCTCGCCGCTATGTCGAGGTGCTGCGTAATGCCACGGAGGAGAATCTGCGTTATCCTGAGAGTAAAGTGCAGTAGAACATGTCTTTAGAAGCCCTTGACGACATGCTTCATGAAGCTCGGACAATCGCTGATACATGTTCGGACAAACGCGGGTGTCAAATCGGACTCTCGTTAGTATTGAATGGAATTATCATTCTTGTTGAATGAAAATTTCATTGGTATTGAGTGAGACTCCGTTTTCTATCTTGATGGTTAGTCGTCTAATTTCATCTCCGGTAAATAGAAATTTGAAATGGTTATTTCCCGGATACCATAATATTAATACATTGTAAATGACAATATTATATCCATCGCCAATATTCGGCCCCGTCCATTCACGCCGCCTCGGTGTCTCGCTTGGTGTAAATCTCCAGCCGGCTGACGGCAAGGTATGCTCCTTCGACTGCATATACTGCGAGTGCGGGCTCAATGGCGACCATCGTCCTCATCAGAAGAGGCCTACACGCGAGGCTGTTGCCAAAGCTCTTGAGGCAAAGCTGCAGGAGATGACGTCAGAGCATGTCTTGCCTGATGTTATAACCTTTGCCGGCAATGGCGAGCCGACGGGACATCCTGATTTCCTGAATATCATTCGCGATACCATAGCGCTGCGCAATCGCTATTGCCCAGAGGCAAAGGTCTCTGTGCTGAGCAACGCCACGTTCTGCGGACGCCCTGATGTCCATGATGCTCTGATGCTTGTGGACAACAACATTCTCAAGCTCGACACCATCTCCGAAGACTATATCCGCCGCATCGACCGTCCGACGGCGGCATACTCTGTGGCTGACGTCATCAAGTGGATGAAAGCCTTCAACGGACATTGCATCATACAGACAATGTTCATGAACGGTGAGGGTGATATGGCTGATGTCTGCAATCTCGATGAGGATTACATCAAGCCTTGGCTCAATGCGGTTAAGGATATTATGCCTCAGCAAGTTATGATATACACCATAGACCGTGAGACGCCTGTCAGTGGCTTGTTGAAGGCCACTCACGAAGAGCTCGATGCCATTCGCGATCGTGTCATTGCAGAAGGCATACCGTGCTCAGCGTCATATTAACTCCACATAAAATAACTACACCTTATTATATATAGTATGCTTCAGATACGTTGCAAAAACAATAACCAGACAATCTCCGTGCCAGTGGGAAGCTCGTTGCTCGAGATTTTCCCACAGTTCAATATTGACTTGGCATTCCCGCCGGTATCTGCCAAGGTGAATAATACCTCACAGGGCCTTAAATTCCGACTGTATCAGAACCGTGATGTGGAATATCTTGATGTCAGCAGTGCAAGCGGCCGACGTGTCTACACACGCTCACTCTGCTTCGTGCTATACAAAGCTCTGCAAGATGTCTTCTCCGGAGCAAAACTCTATATCGAGCACCCGATATCACGAGGCTACTACTGCAATATCGTCAAGGCATCGGCAGATGGAAAGCAGACACGTGGCATCACACCAGATGAGATAAATCTTGTGAAAGACCGCATGCGCGAGATTGTCAACCTTGATATGCCGTTCCGACGTAGCGAGGTGCCTACAGAGGAAGCCATACGTATCTTCAAGGAGCGTGGCTTTATTGATAAGGTGAAACTCCTTGAGACTTCCGGCAAGGTGTATACCGATTATTATTCGCTCGGAGATACCGTTGACTACTACTATGGTCCGCTTGTGCCGTCGGCAGGCTATCTGAAAGTCTTTGACCTTCAGCCTTATGGCGATGGCATGCTGCTCTGCACTCCTGACAAGAGCAATCCGCAGGAGGTATATCCTATTACGCCACAGCCGATGACGTTTGATGTCTATAAAGAGCAGGTGCGCTGGAATGTCATCATGCGAATGTCGAATACCGGTGATGTGAACAAAGCCTGTGAGCAAGGACGGGCTACGGAGCTCATACAGGTCTCTGAGGCTTTGCAAGAGAAGAAGATTGTCAATATTGCAGAGGAGATATTCAGACGCTATACTAATAGCAATCTTAAGCTTGTGCTCATAACAGGGCCTTCAAGCTCTGGTAAGACCACATTCTGTAAGCGCCTGTCTATCCAATTGTTAGCTTGTGGCTTGAGGCCGATGTCGTTCTCTACGGATGACTACTTCGTCAATCGTGTTGATACTCCGAAGCTGCCTAATGGACAGTATGACTTCGATAACTTCGAGACTGTGGATTACAAACTCCTTGGAGAACATCTCGATCTGCTGTTGCAAGGCAAGGAGGTGGAGGTGCCGGAGTATAACTTCGTCACAGGAGAGCGTGAGTGGAACGGCAAGAAGCTTCGCATCAAGGATAAGCATGTGCTCATCATTGAGGGCATACATGCTCTCAACCCACGTCTTACAGACCATATCCCTGCCGAGAAGAAATTCAAGATATACACCTCTGCCCTTACAAGCATCTCGCTCGACGATCATAACTGGATACCTACACGCGATAACCGCCTGCTGCGACGCATCATCCGCGATTATAACAAAGGCGCATTCTCCGCTCGTGAGACCATTCAGCAATGGCCTAATGTCTGTGCTGCTGAGGAGCAATGGATATTCCCGTATCAGGAGAATGCCGATGTGATGTTCAATTCGGCGCTGAATATCGAGTTTGCTGTCTTGCGTAATCATGCTGAGACGATACTCGCCTCTGTTCCAAAGAATTGCCCCGAATATGCAGAGGCACACCGACTGCTGAAGTTCATTCATTACTTCACGCCGATACCTGATCAGGCCATCCCGCCAACATCTATCATGCGAGAGTTCGTCGGCGGCTCGTCGTTTAAGTATTAGACCCCCTCTAATCCCCTAGACCCCCTCTAATCCCCCTTTAGGGGGAGGCAATTACTCCTGAAACATGAGGAATTAGGCCCCCCTCTAATCCCCCTTTAGGGGGAGGCAGTTACTCCTGAAGCATGAGGAATTAAGACAGAGAACATAATTTCTGAGAATATAATTTCTGAACAATTTCTGTTGAATGCTCTGTTATCTCTGCTTCCTCTGTGTCCTCTGTCATCTCTACCTCCTCTGTGACCTCTGTCATCTCTGTGACCTCTGTGTTAAAATAATGCTACACATCTTTAATCCTGAACACGACATAGCCCTTGCGGCAAACAGCAAGCACTGGACAGCCCCTCATGCAGGACGTAAGCTGAGGGCTGATCTCGGTTGGCTCCCAGCATTATGGGCGTCCGACGGAGATATCATCCTCGTGGATGATGTGGAGGCTGCCAAGAATGCGGTGCGTAAGTTGAAACATCCTACAGCAAATGCCGCATTCGTATCATTGGATAATATTAACAAGCTTGATATCAACAATATATCGCCATGGGGATGGGACAAAGCCATTTGTCAGCAGCTACGCTGTCATGGCATAAGTGATGCCATCCTTCCATCTGATGATATCCTCAATCGTCAGCGTCAGCTTTCAGACAGAGCCGTGGCCGCACGTCTCCTCGCTGCCATCAATAATGAGATGGGCGACGTCTGTGGCGAAGCCGTTGTGGCTGAGAGCTTTGAGCAGATGACAAAGCAAGTGATGGAGTGGGGGAGTGCTGTGCTGAAATCGCCATGGAGCAGCAGCGGCAGAGGCGTGCGCTTCATCAACGGCATTGACGAACTGAGTAGCTCCTCGTCGAATATCGTACGCTGGGTGGATAACGTGCTACGCAATCAGGGACATATCATGGTGGAGCGCAAACTTGACAAGATAAAGGACTTCGGCATGGAGTTCACGGCTCTCGCTGATGGCACGGTGCGTTATGATGGCCTCTCGCTCTTCTCTACTGTCAATGGAGCATACACGGGCAATATCCTTGCCACAGAAGAGGAGAAGCAAAGCATGCTGACACGATATCTGTCGCTGCAACTTCTCGCTGATGTTCAGCAATTTATCTGCTCATGGATGCAGCAAGAGATTCGTGGCGCCTACGTCGGACCTTTCGGCGTTGACATGATGGCGTGTGCTGAGAAAGAGAAGCCGACGCTTAATCCATGCGTTGAGATTAACCTACGACGTACAATGGGGCATGTAGCACTCGCCATCTCACCCTGTGAACCTGGCAAACAGCTGATTATGAACATCGGATATGAAGGCACAGGTTATCACTTCAGGCTGCATAATGATCACGAACTTTATTATTAAAGCTCACAGGACAGCATACTTTATTTTTAATTATAAGAATAGCGAACAATATTTTAGAGGCATGATATATAAAAGATTAACATCATTAATCGTATTCCTTGTGGCCGTCGCCATGGGGGCTATGGCACAGATGTCTGACAGCCAGATAGTCGATTATGTCAAGACGCAGAGCTCTGCGGGCAAAGACCAGAAAACCATTGCCAAGGAACTGCTCTCCAGAGGTGTTACGCTGCAACAGCTGGAACGACTGAAGTCGAAATATGCTGGCGGCGGTTCTCAACAGACAGCGACACGCGAGACAGACATCGTAGAGCGAACGAGAGTGGCCAATGGAGAGCATCTTGACGATTTCTCGTTCCCAGAAGAGATGCTTGAGCCAGAAGATACGATAAAGATCTTCGGCCATGATATCTTCCGCTCACGTAATCTTACCTTTGAGCCACAGATGAATATCGCCACGCCGGCAAACTATGCTCTCGGACCGGGCGATGAAGTGGTGCTCGATATCTATGGCGCATCGCAGTATAGCGGAAGCTTTAAGGTGGCTCCTGACGGCAGCATCACTATCCCGAACGAAGGACCGGTCAATGTCGCAGGGCTGACAGTGCAACAGGCGCAGGCGCGGGTCGCACGTACTATAGGTGCTCATTATCAGAACTCTACCATAAAACTCAGCGTCGGACAGACACGCACCATCATGGTCAATGTCATGGGTGAGGTGAAGACTCCGGGCACATACACGCTCTCGGCATTCTCCACCGTCTTCAATGCCTTGTATATGGCTGGCGGCATAAATAAAATTGGTACGCTGCGTGAGATAAAGGTAAGCCGTAACGGGCGTATTATCAGTAAGGTAGATGTCTATGACTATATCATCAACGGCCGTCTCACGGGCAATGTCATGCTTCGCGATAACGACGTCATCATTGTTGGGCCGTATGAGAATCTCGTGAAGATTGAGGGACGCATCAAACGCCCGATGTACTACGAGATGAAGAAGACGGAGTCGCTGCAGTCGCTGCTTAATTATGCCGGTGGATTCACGGGCGATGCTTTCAGACAGAAAGTGCGTGTAGAACGCACAAGCGAGGATGGCATCACTGTGCATAATATCGACGAATGGGATTTCAACGCATTCCGCCTTGCTGACGGGGATGTGGCTGTCGTTGACTCTGCCCTCAACCGCCAACGCAACACCGTGCGTATCACAGGTGCTGTATTCCGTCCAGGATACTATAAATTCGGAGAGAAGGTCAACAGCGTGAAGACACTCATTGAGCAGGCTGGTGGATTGCTTGAACAGGCTGTCACCTCACGTGCCGTCTTGCGTCGTGTGAAAGCTGATCGCACACAGTCGACAATGACCATTAATCTCGCTGCCATAATGAATGGCACATCGCCCGATGTAGTGCTGCAGAATGAAGATCAGCTGCTCATCTCTTCTACGAAGGAACTAACAGACCGCTACTCGCTGTCTATCTTCGGAGAGGTGTTCCATCCGGGAGAGTATGCCTATGCTGATGGTGAGACAGTGGAAGACCTCATAACCGAGGCAGGCGGACTGCTTGAGTCGGCATCGCTGCAGAATGTTGAGGTGGCACGGCGCATCGTATCTTCCGACGATAATCCTGACGGCAGCAAGATGGCTACAATATATAATCTCACGCTGAAGGACGGTCTCGTCATTGAGGGGGAGACAGGCTTCAGGCTTCGTCCGTATGATATCGTCACCATCCACAATAACCCTGATTATCAGGAGCAACGACGTGTCTATGTCACAGGCGAGGTGAAGTATAGCGGTTCTTATATCCTTGCCAATAAGGAAGAGCGGCTGACGGATGTGCTGAAGCGTGCCGGTGGCTTGACGTCAAAGGCATACACCGGTGGCGTGCAACTCATACGACGTGTCTCTGAGAAAGAACGTGAGCTGCAGATACAGAAACTTGAGGTGACCACCAGTCAGAAAGACTCTGTCGAGATTCTCAACAATCTGCAGAAACTCTCATATCATATCGGTATAGACCTTCAGAAGGCTCTTGCCAATCCTGGCTCGAGCAGCGATATCGTACTCATGGAGAACGACTCCATCTACATTCCGCAACTCAACAATACGGTGAAGATAAGCGGAGAGGTGCTCTTCCCTAATACTGTGGCGTATGAGGAAGGACGCTCGGCATCATACTATCTCAACCAAGCCGGAGGCATAAGCCGAAATTCTAAGCGCAGCCTCGCGTATATCGTCTATGCCAACGGACAGGTGAGCAAACTCAACAAGGGTGATATACGTCCTGGCTGTGAGATTGTCTTGCCGACAAAACCGGAGAAGAAGTTTGACTCTACCAAAACATCTGTCATTCTTGCCGCGGCGAGCACCATTGCCACCATTGCGGCGGTGCTGATATCTGCAATGAAGTAGGTGTGCGCATGCTGACTCCAGTCACCTCCTGGCTTCCGGGTGGTGATGCATACTATAGCATGCATGTCGCTGATATATAATATTTTTGAAATATTGATATATAAGAGTTTGACGTTAGCCTGATAATTCCATAAAATCCAATTAGCATAAACATTTTGATTTTGTGGATTATGGTGGTGATTTGTCAATGCTATAGTTTCTATGGATTAATGAAATAAAAATTAAAGCTATCTAACTTCTAACGAATGAAAAAAAATATCTTCTTGACACTGCTGCTCATCGTCATGAGCTGTGTCGGTATTATTGCGAAAGACTATGTCCCTCAACCTTACACATGGACATCGCAGAGCAAGAACTCCTCAGAGTCAATGCCTTGCGGAGGACATGATGTAGGCATGAATGTATGGGTGGAGAATGGCGATCTCCTCATCTATCTCTCCCGCTCGGGATTCTTCGATGAGAACAACACGCTCCTAAAGGCTGGCCGCCTACGCCTCCATCTCACCAATCAAGCCGGGCACCCCATCTTCTCTATCCCCGCCCCTAAAGTGGATGGTCATGGAGGGTCTACTCCCGTGGCGTCAGCGGCCCTCTCCCTACAGGGAGAGCGGGGAGAGAGTCGGTTCTCCCAAACCCTCTGTCTCGACGATGGTGCTATATATATAAAAGGTTCGCGCGTGGAGATACGTCTGTGGGCTGATGTCAAGGAGCCTGTCGTCTTCATGGATGTCAAGTCAGCGCAGCCCGTTAAGGCAACACTGAGCTACGAGACATGGCGGCATCACGACCGCCTCGTACCACGAGAGGCATGCCAGCTGTTCTCATGGAAATGGCTCACAAAGGGTGAGCACGCCACTTTTGCTGATACCATACGCGCCAGCAAGGATGTCCTTACCTTCGAGCATCATAATCGCAAGCAGACCATTTACGATTTCACCGTTGACTATGAGAAGCTTAACAATGTGAAGAGCGAAATTCCTGATCCTATCGGTGACCTCGCGTTCGGCGGACGCCTCTGTGCTCCTGGCTTCACATATAGTGGCACATCAGAAGGCACCTATGCCTCAACAGATTATCGCGCATACAACTACACAGCACCGTCTCTCAAGCACTCTGTTGTCTCCGTGCAGCTGATGTCGCAGAAGGGCGGACTTACCTTTGCGCCTCTCGCTCTCAAGGCCGATGTCTCACGCAAGCGTAGCGCTCAGTGGTGGCATCAGTTCTGGCAGCGCTCATACATAAAGATTACACCTCGCAAGAACCATCTCACAGAAGGTAACTCGGCCAACAAGGGCGGCACGGAAGCTCCCGAGCGCATCGCCCGTAACTACGAGCTCTTCCGTTATATGCTCGGATGCAATGCCTATGGAGAGTGGCCTACGAAGTTCAATGGCGGACTGTTCACTTTCGACCCCGTCAATGTGCAGGACGACAATCCCTTCACACCCGACTTCCGATGCTGGGGAGGCGGCACTATGACGGCTCAGAATCAGCGTCTGGTATATTGGCCGATGCTAAAGAGCGGCGATGTCGACATGATGGCGTCACAGTTTGACACGTATCTGCGCATGCTACCTGCCGCCGTGGCACGCACACGCCACTATTGGCATCACGACGGAGCGTCATTCGAAGAGCAGATAGAGAATTTCGGACTGCCGAATCCCGCTGAGTATGGCAAGCATAAAGACGGGCAAGACCTGGGTTGGATGAATAATAAATGGCTTGAATATCAGTATGATACTGCGCTGGAATTCTGCCAGATGATTCTCCTTGCCAACGAATATACCGGTCTTAACATTGACAAATACCGCGAGCTCATCACACAGACCGTGCGCTTCTTCGACGAACACTACCGCTATCTCGCCAAGCAACGTGGTGCAACAGATCTCACCGAGGATGGCAAACTCGTCATCTACCCCAGTGCCGGCTGTGAGACATACAAGATGGCATACAACCCAAGTAGCGTCGTTGCTGCGTTGAAATGCGTCGTAGGCACTATCGCTGAGCATCACGGAGGACTTGCGGCATGGGGACTTGACACAGCCCTCATCTCACGCATACCGGAGATTCCGCTGCGTGACATCAATGGCGAGAAGTGCATTGCGCCTGCCGTCACATGGATGCGCATAAACAATGTAGAGTCGCCACAGCTATATCCTGTATTCCCATGGCGTATTTACGGCCTCGGACGTCCGGATATCAATATCGCCCGCAACACATATTTCGACGACGACTACGTGCAGAAGATGCGATCGTCACGCGGATGGAAGCAGGATAATATCTGGGCACCGCTACTGGGCATCACACACGATGCGGTACGCCTGTGCAGCGAGAAGTTTGAGAACGGACCATACCGATTCCCGGCTTTCTGGGAGCGTGGCTTCGACTGGGCACCCGACCACAACCGTGGCGGCTCGGCAATGATAGGTCTGCAGGAGATGCTGCTTCAGGAGACTCCCGACGGAGAGCTGATGATATTCCCATGCTGGCCTTCCGACTGGGACTGCCAGTATCGTCTGCATGCCTCTGACGGACGCACCATTGATGCCTCCATCGTTGACGGTCGCGTGACGTATACCGTCAATGGTAAGCCATGCCAAGCAACAAAGAATAACGATAACGCTAAAGGAAAGACTACCGCGGAAACTACTTCCGTGGCGTCAACAACCCTCTCCCTACAGGGAAAGGCTACGGGTAGGCGAGCTTCGCTCGGGAATGAGCGGGGAGAGAGTCTTCAGGGACTTCTTATCTCCATCTTCGGCGACAGCTACTCCACCTTCGAGAGCTACATCACGCCTGACACCAACGAGCCATGGTACTACTGGCCACCGAGCAAGGGCAAGGCTGCCGGCAATGATGTCAAGCACCCTGACCAGACATGGTGGTGGCAGGTGATAGAACGCCTCGGCGCACGCCTGGAGACAAACAACTCTTACTCCGGATCAACGGTGGGATACACGGGCTACGTCAACAAAGAGACAGGCAAACACGACAACTACAAGCCCCGATCGTTCATCACACGAGCACCAAACCTCGGCAATCCTGACCTCATACTCGTCTGTGCCGCTACCAACGACAGCTGGGACGGAGAAGACATCGGAGAGTATAAATATGCCGACTGGACAGAGCAGGACCTCTTCACATTCCGTCCGGCCATGGCACGATGGTGCAGCGATATGAAACGCCTATATCCCGACAAGCGCATCGTCTTCATCATCAACTGCGACCTCAAGGCCGACTTCGTGGAGTCTATGCACACGATCCTTGACCGGTACGGCATCGAGTATCTCGACCTTAAGAAAATCGACAAGCAGTGGGGACATCCATCCATCAAGGGCATGAAGGCCTTCGCCGATCAGGTCGTTGAGTATCTTACCTCCTACTCGAAATAAGAGATAACGATATACCATTTGGCATATGTTGGTAAGAATAAAACATCAATAGATAAAAATATTTCGATCTGTGCGATTGAAATTCCGCCTTATAATGGGTAAAGTGGAAAGTGGAGAGTGGAAAATGTAAAGTGGAAAGTTATGATTACCATGTCTTGCCAATAAGTTCATGATAACCTTCAGAGTCCAGGAACGCATTAAGTGGTAGTAATCATAACTTTCCATTTTCCACTTTTCCCAATCGTACAGCTCCCATATTTTTACACACCTACTTAGTTATATAAAACTTTCAATATTACTTTCAAGGCTGCGGTAGCCAAAATGTCTATCATTGCCATCAATATACTTGTCGCATTTGTATTTATTTTTATTAAAATAGAAACAATAATTTTGCTGTTAAGAAAATAATTAGTAACTTTGCATATTATATAATAAATAAGGTAAACATAATATATACGATATGAAACCATACAAGTTTGAACCATACCTCAAGACAACAATCTGGGGTGGATATCAGATTGCTCCGTTCAAGGGCATCTATACCGCACAACCGAATATCGGCGAGTCATGGGAGATAAGCGGCGTGACGGGACACGAGAGCGTAGCCATTGAGCGCGGACTCATCGACGATGTTGACGTTGGCCTCAATCTCACACAGCTCATCGATAAATACAAGGGACTCCTCGTCGGCAACAAGGTGTATAAGAAGTATGGCAATAAGTTCCCGCTGCTCATCAAGTTTATTGATTCGCGGCAGGATCTCTCCGTGCAGGTACACCCTGACGACAAGCTCGCGCAGAAGCGTCACGGCTGTGCCGGAAAGACGGAGATGTGGTATATCATCAAGAGCGATGTCGGGGCAAAGATCTACTCCGGACTGAAGGAGAGCATTACACCTGACGAGTATGAGCAGCTCGCTACCGCAGAGCCTATCAACGGCAAATCGCCTATGCAGGAGGTTATTGCCACGCATGAGGCTCACCAGGGCGACCTCTACTTCCTCCCGGCAGGACGACTGCATGCTATCGGTGCAGGCAACTTCCTCGCGGAGATTCAGCAGACGTCAGACATCACTTACCGCGTGTATGACTTCGGACGTAAGGATGCTCATGGCAATCCACGTGAGCTGCATATTGAGCAGGCGAAGGAGGCTATCGACTATCAGGTATGGCCGGAGTATCGCACATCATACGACTCTACCAAGCCGACAAGCCAGCTCATCAACTGCCCGTACTTCAACGTCAACCGCGTCGTGGTGCAGGTGGCAGCAGAGATTGATTTCAAGGTTGACTCCTTCGTTGCTGTAGTATGTCTCTGGGGCGAGGCAAACATCAACGGCATCAAGGTGCGACAGGGCGAGACACTCCTCGTGCCGGCATGCGAGAATATCCTCTACATCTTCGGCAACGCGACATTCCTAACAGCAACCATGTAAGTTGACACAGAGGGACACATTTGACACAGAGGGCACAGAGGAGACGGAGGGCACAGAGGGCACATTTGACACAGAGGACACAGAGGAGACGGAGGGCACAGAGCACTCTTCACTTGTCACTCTTCACTCGTCACTTCCTTACTTGTCACTCTTCACTTGTCACTCTTCACTTGTCCCTTCCTTACTTGATTATAACACTAACTTAACCTAACAAATATGCGTACAACTATCGCTGCACTATTCGCAGCCATTGCCATACCTGCTGCAGCTCAGCAGAATGGCCTCATAGACATGCACACAGCACCTAATGCCGTAATGGTGAATACGCCTCTCGGTGCTACACAATGGACAGGCGGCTTCTGGAAAGAGCGCTTCGACGTCTTCCACAACAACTCCATTCCTTCTATGTTTGAGACATGGAAGTCGAAGGAGGGCAAAGGCTGGAACAACTTCCTCGTGGCATCTGGCAAGATAGAGGGCGAGCACCATGGCCCTGCCTTCCACGATGGCGATATGTATAAATGGTGTGAGTCGTTGGCGGCTGTCTATGCCGTGACAAAAGACCCTGAGATAGACAAGATTATGGATGAGTTCATAGCTCTTGTGGCAGCATCACAACGTGCCGACGGATATATCCACACTCAGGTGAATATCGCTGAGCTGAATGCTGCAAAGAAGCGTAAGCAGCAAGCTGACAAGGGCGAGAATGCTAATATCGGAACTGCACTCGGCACAGGTGCCGACGGTGCGCTCGGCAATAAGCTGAACTTCGAGACATACAACATCGGCCACCTCATCAATGCCGCTCTTGTGCATAAGCGTGCCACAGGCAAAACGACATTCTATAATGTCGCGCTGAAGGCTGCCGACTTCCTCATAAATTTTGCTAAGACCAACCCCGACGAGCTTGCCAAGTGTGCCGTATGTCCTTCACACTATATGGCTGTCGCAGAGCTGTATCGTGAGACTGGCGACAAGAAATACCTTGACCTCGCTGAGACGCTCATCGACATTCGTGGCTCACAGCCTGACGGTACAGACGACAACCAGGATCGTGAGGCTTTCCGTGAGCAATATACCGCACGTGGACATGCCGTCCGCGCCAACTATCTCTATGCCGGTGTTGCTGATCTCTACTCGCTCACAGGCGAGAAGCAGCTCATGAAGAATCTTGATGCCATCTGGGACGATATGGTCAACCGCAAGATGTACATCACCGGTGGAGTAGGTGCCCTCTATAACGGAGTCTCTCCTGATGGCACCAACTACGACCCAAAAGACTGGCAGCAGGTGCATCAGGCCTTCGGACGCCCATATCAGTTGCCACAGTCAACGGCTCATAACGAGACATGTGCCAATATCGGCAATCTGCTCTTCAACTGGCGTATGCTCGAGACAACAGGCGACGCTAAATATGCTGACATCGTAGAGACATGCCTCTACAACTCCGTACTGACAGGTATCTCGCTGGATGGTACCAAGTATCTATATACCAACCCGTTGCGCATTTCGCATAATTTGCCGTATCAGCTGCGATGGAACCGTGAGCGTCAGAAACTCATCTCCTGCTTCTGCTGTCCTCCTAACACCCTCCGTACCGTCTGCGAGGCACAGGAGTATGCCTACACCATCGGAAAGGCTGCTGCCAAGCAACCTGCTACCCTTTACTGCAACCTCTACGGCGAGAATAAGCTGACAACCTCTCTTGCCGGCAAGCCTCTTGTCATAAGCCAGAAGACTGACTACCCGTTTGACGGACGCATAGAGTTGACAGTTGATGCTGTTGGCAAGAAAGCCCTTGGTGCTATTGCACTCCGCATCCCTGAGTGGTGCTCAGAGGCAAAGGTCATTATCAATGGTGAGGAGCAGCAGGTGGCAATAGAGCCAAACACCTACGTTACACTCTCTCGCCAATGGAAGAAGGGCGACAAGGTCGTTCTTGACATGGTCATGGAGCCACGCCTCATAGAGTCAAACCCTCTCGTTGAGGAGAGCCGTGGTGAGGTAGCCATCAAGCGCGGACCGTTGGTATATTGCCTTGAGCAGCAGGATGCTGATGGTGATATCGACGACGTTGTCATCCCATCAGATATCAAGCTCACACCTGTTGATATGGAGATTGCAGGCTCAAAGATGAAGGCACTCGAAGGCACGGCACAGCTTGTGCAGCGCCCGACATGGAACGGCCATCAGCTCTACCGTGAGGTCAGCCGCAAGTATATCCCTTGCAAGATACGCCTTATCCCACATTATGCTTACGGCAACCGCGGCCTCCAGGACTTCACCATCTTCATGCCATATAAGAACTAAGAGTTAAGAGTTCTGAGTTAAGAGTTATGGGAACATCTATTAATAACAACACAGAGACACAGAGTCCACAGAGGTTAATTCCT